>Ga0172372_10002829_pt1 | contig 26065 bp, 24 predicted proteins | sample LakKiv5m_2_FD_114544 | JGI IMG/M metagenome (GOLD analysis project Ga0172372, IMG submission 114544) | Freshwater microbial communities from Kabuno Bay, South-Kivu, Congo - kab_092012_9.5m | ecosystem: Environmental > Aquatic > Freshwater > Lake | place: Democratic Republic of the Congo...
GCCTGGTTACATAACTTCCGTCGGATCGTCACGCGCTGGGAGTATAAAGCAGAAAACTATCTCGGAATGGTTCAACTCGGATGCATTGTTATCCTGCTCCGCTATTTATGAGACCGCTTCTAGAGAGAAGTGGCTCAGCCATCGAACTCAATCATCAACAACCAAAGGAACGTTCACATGAAGACCCTTCTCGCGATTGCATTCTCAATCATGATCTCTACGCTGCCTGTCCACGCGGGGCCGTTTGATGGACTCAAGGACGCTGCAAAAAAGGCGGCAAAAGATAAGGCCCATCAGGCCAAGGATAAAGCTGCAGAGGCTGCCCAGGAAAAAGCTGATGAAACTCAGGCTGCTGTCCACGCCGAAGAAGGCGCAGCAACCAAACTCCTGAAGAAAGCAAAAAAAGCTCGCAATAAAGCCCAAGGTGCGGCTACCGCAGCGACCGACCACGCGGAAAATGCCGATGACCCTGCTGCAGACGCAGTCAAAGCCGGTGCAGAAGCCGTCAAAGGCGCGCACGGCGAAGAGCACAAGGATGGCGAGCATAAAGAAGAAGCAAAACACTGAGCTTCTGCCATTCCTGGCAACTTCAAGCCCTGGTGAGAGCCTCGCTCCCACCGGGGCTTTTCATTTTAAAACATCCCCTTGCCCGATTGAAAAAGCCGTAAAACCGGGCGATTCTTGGGCCTTGGAAGAAGGTCACCATGCGTCCGCTGAATCCTAAAAAAATTCTGGCCATCAAGCTGCGCGCCCTGGGCGACACGGTCTTGATGACCGCATCCTTGAACGAGCTGCGCAGGATCTGGCCTCAAGCCGAGATCCACGTCGTCGTCAATGCCAAGTGGGCCCCGCTCCTGGAGGGACACCCCTCCATCGACCGGCTTTGGCCCTGTGAGTGGCGCAACGAAAAAACCGCCCGCACCCGCGCGGTGGCGCGCCTTGCCCTCAAACTCAGACGCGAAAACTATGATATCTGCCTCAACTTTCATGCAAGCCCGAGCTCTGCTGCACTGGCCTTTGGCACGGGAGCTCGCGTCCGCTCGATCCACCGGCATGGCTCTCCCAGCGGCTCCAATTTCAGCACGGTCGCAATCCCGGGCGCGCACTTCCACAAGTCGGTGCTCGACCGGGACCTCGATACCGTGCGTGCGCTTGGACCCCATGTGCCACCCGGCGCTCTGCCCACCCTCACTCTCGCGCCTTCCGAACGCGCAGCGGGAGCGCGAATCCTGAACGAGTCGACCGGGGGATCCACAGGTCCGTGGCTGGGTCTGGGCTTGGGCGCCAGCCGCGAGACCAAGTGCTGGCCGCTCGAACGCTACGCCTGTCTGGCCGTGGATTGGTGCCTCAAAAATGGCCCCGCCAGCGGTACGCTCGCTTTTCTGTCCTCCTCGGAAACCGCCATACAGACCGAATTTCTCAAGCAAGTCGAAAGTGATATAACTTCGCGCACCCAGCTTTCGAACGAACAGCGGGCTTCTTTGCGCCAGCAGATCACGGCACTCACTCACCTGAGCGTGCGCTCACTTGCAACCGCCCTGGCCAGCTGCAGAGTTTTCGTGGCCAACGATGCAGGCCCGCGGCATATCGCAGCAGCTTTGGGCACCAAGACTCTCACCTTTTTCGGCCCCGAAGATCCGTTCGACTGGCATCCTTACCCTTTGGATCGCCATCCTCGCTTTTATACGGCAGGTCTCGAGTGTCGCCCCGCCTCGCCTGGCGGACTCCCGCCCTGGTGCGGTTTGGAAAAATGCGTCGATAAAAACCTCAAGTGCCTGAGGGATTTTGGAGTGGATGCGGTTCTCGTCAAGGCACTTGAACTTTCGGCTGCCGGAGAAGTCACCCCATGAGTACCCAGCCCCGGGCAAGCCTGCTGCTTGCCACCTACGAAATGGCACGCCACCTGGAGCTCGTGCTCACCGGACTTGCTCGGCAGTCGGTACCGCAGGATGCGTTTGAGATCCTGATCTGCGATGACGGCTCGGGCCAGGAAACACGGGATATCGTCGAGCACTTCAAGGCCCATTCGGGCCGACCCACGACCCACCTCTGGCAGGAGCATCAGGGTTTCCGCAAGTGCCGGATTCTCAACGAAGCGCTCCGGATCGCGCGCGGAAAAACACTGGTCTTTTTGGACGGGGATTGCGTCCCGCACCGGGACTTTATCCGCGATCATCTCGATAATCAGGAGTCCGGAAGATATCTCGCCGGCAGACGGGTGGAGCTGGGTCCCTGGTTCAGCGCGACACTCACTCCCGACGAAATCAACCGGGGACTGCTCGACGGCCCGAGCTTCAAACTTCTTTTCAGCTGCATGCGTGAGGATTCCACTCATTTCCAGCGCTCACTGAGGATACCGGATCGTGGGATCCTGAAAATGCTACGCGGCCCACTCAAGCTCAACGAGGTCCCGGATCTGAAAGGCTGCAATTTCTCGCTCGCCCGCGAGGCCATGGAAGCCATCAACGGCTTTGATGAAACCTACGAGGGCTACGGCCGCGAGGACTCCGACGTCGAGATCAGGCTTCAAAACCTCGGACTCTCGATCAAATCCATGAAGGGCATGGCGCTCCAATATCACGTCTGGCACCCGAGACGCGACTTTACCCCGGCCAACGATGACCGGCTTGACGAAGTCAGACGCGACCGACGCGTGGTCTGCGCTTCCGGCATGCGGCGAATCAACTGAAAGCAGATGCGGCCCGATGAAATCAAGAAAAACTCCGCTCAGTGTCACCCTGATCACTCTCAACGAAGAGGGAAATATCGCTCGCGCCCTCGAATCGGTCCGGGGATGGGCGGATGATATACTTGTGGTCGACAGCGGCAGCACGGATGCCACTTGCAAGATCGCAACCTCCCTCGGCGCCCGCGTGATTCAAAACGCCTGGCCCGGCTTTGGCGCCCAGAAGAACTTTGCTCAGGAGCAGGCCAGACACCCGTGGATCCTCAACCTCGATGCCGATGAGGAACTGACCGCTCCACTCCGGCAGGAAATCGACCAATTTCTGGCACGTACGGCAGACGGCGTGGAGACCGCAAAGCTCGTGCGAATTCCAAGAAAAACCCGCTACATGGGCAGGTGGATCCTCCACGGTGGCTGGTACCCCAATCACCTCGTCCGACTCGCGCATCGGGATTACGCCCGTTGGAGCGAGCCCTCGGTGCACGAGGCTTGGATCATGCGTCCAGAAGTGAGCACAACAACAGCCACTTTTCTAAATCCGATCCTGCATCACACTTTCAAGGACATCGAGGATCAGGTTCGCACCAATCTCATCTACTCGCGCCGCGGCTACGTGGATCTCAAGGAGCGCGGCAAGCGCGCCTCATTGCTCAGACTGATCCTCAAGCCCATCGGCAAGTTCTTTGAAACCTATATTTTTAAACTGGGTTTCCTCGACGGCATTGCCGGGTTGGTCATCTCCGTCAATGCAGCCCACAGCATGTTTTTGCGATATGCCTATTTTTACGACACGGAGGGATCCTCCCTCGAGCCACGGGAGAAAACACCATGAACATCCTCATCATCGATAACAATGTGGATCCGACATACTGGGGCTCCGAGAGTCTGGTCCGGTTTGCCCGCATGGTACCCGCGGCCACAATCGCCGTGCGTCGCGGACCTCACGACGACCTGCCCTCCGCCGAGCTCGCAGCAAAGCACTTCGATCGCCTCGTGATTTCAGGCTCCAAGACCTCGTGTCTGGATCATTTTCCGTGGGTCGGCAGGCTGGAGGAGCTGACACGCGCGTTTGTGAATGCCGACAAACCCGTGCTCGGGGTGTGCTACGGCCATCAGATCCTCGCCCGAGCGATGGGGGGACGCGATATCGTTCGTAAGGGAGCAACCCCTGAATTCGGCTGGACGGAAATCGAGCAGACCTCCGAGAACCCGCTCTTCCAGGGACTTGCGCGCAAATTCATGTCATTCTCCTCCCACTATGAAGAAGTCAGCCGCCTGGCTCCGGGGTTTATCCATTTGGCGAAGTCCAAGGACTGTGGCATCCAAGCCGTGCAGCTGCAGGGGAAGCGGGTGTTCGGCATCCAATTCCATCCGGAGAAAAACCTGAACGAAGCGGAAGCCTCTTTTCAGGAGCGAAAAGCAGCCAAAAGCAAGTCGAGCCCCCCACTGATGGGCGAGGGCCAGAGTGACAAACTTTTCAACCCTCAGGTGGGAGACCAGATCTTTGGAAACTTCTATGGCTGCTGAAATGCCCAAGGACCTGCCCGAAGCAACGCCCACCACCCAGGCTGGCAATCCCTTCAAGAAAATCGTCGGGATGCTCCTCAAAATCGGACTGATTGCCGCGATCTTTTATTTTCTCGCGGAAAAAGGCCTTCTCTCGCTTGATGCAACCGCCGGGGCTTTCAAGCAACCCTGGCTCACGCTCCCAACCATGCTGGTCTTGATCGGCCTTTCGGCAATCGGCGCTCTCCGCTGGCAATGGCTCTTGCGCGCCCAGGGGATGAATCTCACCTACTTGCGCGTGCTCCAACTCACCTATATCGGGGGCTTTTTCAATATCGCACTCCCCGGTGCGGTCAGCGGCGACGTGGTCAAGGCATTCTACGTTGCGCATGATATTCCGGGCCGGCGCGGACACGCTTTTGGCGCCATTCTTTTTGATCGCATCATCGGACTCTGCGGCCTGGTATTTGTCTCGGCAGGCGCGCTCTGGCTCGACTGGTCCAAGGTCAGTCATTCCCAGGCGATGCCGGTGATTCGGATCGTCCTGTCCTCCGGCGCACTCGGAATCCTCGCTTTTTTTGGATACCTGTTTCTGGTGCCAGCCGGAAAAGATCCGCTCGAAAACCTCCTCGCCAAGCTCGCCACTTGGAAACCCGTCTTCGCGGGATTCCTGAAGACCTATGAGGGTGTCCGTGCCTATCGGAACCGCAAGGCAACGGTTGCGGCAGCACTGCTGATTTCGATCGGAGTCCACCTCGTGGTGTGCTGGGCATGCCTCAATTTCGCGCACGCGCTCGGCGAAACAGGCATCCCCGTACTGCCTGTTTTCCTGGTGGTCCCGCTCGGGATCCTGGTGACGGCTGTCCCGATCATGCCGGCCGGCATGGGCACCGGGCACGTGGCTTTCAGCTGGGGCTTTCAGGTCGTGGGCTCCCTGCGCGGAGCCGATATCTTCAATCTTTGGGTACTCACCAACCTGATCGGTGGCGCTATGGGTGGACTCGTCTACCTTGCTCACAAAAAGAAGGAGCCCGCCCCCGCACTCGAGGCCGAAATCGAGTCAAGTTGACCGGAATCCGGGCGCACCTTTTTGGAGCAGGCCCGGAATTCGGGTACGTGAATTGCTCAAGCCTTGATGCATGAGCAATTCCTTCTCCCTGCGACCCTTTCAAAAGAGTGCGCTCGAGGCACTCGCAAACTCCGGCCTCCGCCACCTGATCTGTATATCAGCAACCGGGTCCGGCAAAAGTCTCATCTACGAAGAGCATGCGAGGAGTACGAAGTGCCGCATGCTCCTCTTCACACCACTGGTGGCCCTGGGTCGGCAGCAGGCGGCTCGATTGCAGGCTTCGGGCATCCCGGTTCGGGTTGGAAGCGCCACACCCTCAGCCGGAAATTGGCAGGTCTGGATCCTTTCGCCCGAATCCCTCGAGCACGAAGCCACACTGGCGGCTCTCGAGAATTGGAAGCCGGAATTTCTGGTCGTCGACGAATGCCATTGTCTCTGGGACTGGGGGGAGGATTTCAGGCCGGCTTTTCGAAAAATTCCCGAATTACCCGCTCGTCTTGCCTCGCTCCGAAAGACTCTTTGGCTCACGGCCACCCTGCCGACCCGCGCACGACAGCAGCTCGTGGAACTGCTCAAGGAGAGTGGCGTCGTCGAGGAGCAGGGCCGGTTTGCGCTGCCCGAGCAACTCTCCCTGAGCATCCGCCGAGTCACGATTCCGAATCGCCCCAAACACCTGCTGGCGGATCTGACACGCAACCAGGCCGCGGGCATCATTTTTGCGGGCACGCGGGCCAATGCCGAGAAAATAAACCTCCTGACTCAGGCCGTGGGAATCAGCTCGGCCCATTACCACGCCGGACTCTCCCGCGAAGAACGCATATCACTGGAAAGCCTCGTCCGCGACCGCAAGCTCCAACTGATCGTCGCGACCTCGGCCTTCGGCATGGGCATGGACTTTTCCCACCTGAGCCGCGTCTGGCTCTGGCAGCCCCCATGGTCCATCCTGGAGCTCGCGCAGGCGGTGGGACGGGTCGGGCGCTCGGGAAAATCCGGGTCTGCGACGATTTTCTGGGACCCGTGGGATTTTCGGTCGCTGGTACGCACAACTCGGTCTTCCGAACGCAGGATCAATGAACTTCTGCTCGTGCGGGAGTACCTTGAGGGCCATCAGTGCCGACGTCGGGGATTGATTCAAGCCATGGAAGATCAGGCGGGAAACCAGGAGAGCGAATGTGCCCGGTCCGAGGCGCCTTGTGATATTTGCAGGTTTCTGAGAGAGGACGGCAACCACGGCCATTAAAAGTGAAGACGCCCGAACCACGGCGCTGAGCACGGGGTTCGGGCGTCCGTAAGAGCGGGGCAGGCCATCATTCGGCCTTGGCCGCGCTCAAGCTGCACGAAGTGCAATCACTGCAGGTCCTGCAAGATATGCTGGAGCGTGTCTCCCCAGGCAGTCTCCTTGTGGAAAGTCAGTCCACGGTAGCGAGAGGCATATCGATTGAAAGTCGACTTGTAGGTCGGAGCCCAGATCGACACTCCTTGCGCTGCACGGAAACGACCGGTCGCACCATTGGCTACGACGTAGCTCTGCAATGCACTCCGAGCGCCCTCGATCACCGATGCATCGACGGACGGAATGCGGCTCTGACTCAGGAACCCGAGGAAATCACCAAGATCGACATAGTCGCTGTAGTAGAAGTTGAGCGCGTCATTGATCGACTTGATGACTTTGGCGCGATCCGTCTTCTCGAGTCCACGAAGCTGCGCGCCGAGATTTGCCACAGCGGCATGCAGCTCGGAGGTACGAGTCAGGTCAAAAGCGGATTGCGTGACGTCGCTCGTGCCTTGCGATCCACCGGAGTAGGACTCCACATATGCCTCGACCACCATGGCCCCGAGCTCACGCGCACTTGCTTCCGGACGAGCCACAAGTCGGGAGAGGATTCCATCGTAGGCCCAGCCATCGCCGGGTTCGAGATCTTCGGAGCCCACCATCACTTCGGCGGACTCGGCCATCTCACTGCCCACTTCCGCCATGGCCATCAGGCAGGCGTCACTTCCATAAAGACTGACTTTTTTCCCGAGTACTCGTGAGATCTCGCGCATAGCGACACCCAGCTCCTCGGTGCTGATGGAGTTGTGCGTGTAATCATCCCAGCTAATATCACGCGCAGAGACTCCATCACTGAGGAGGTGCCAACCACTGCCGTGATCCCAGACATCGACAAAGTAGCGCTTGGCCGGATAGTTCTCGGCGGCCCAACGGACAAATTCGACCAGATTGTTCGGATTGCCCATATCGACGCGAGGCAGGGACTGCACCACGGGGCTCGTCACTTTGGTTGCGTCGTTGTCTTTTTGCACCAGCAAACGGCGAGTGTCCCGATTCTTCATGCTGGCCCACTGAACGACCACGTTGACCTGGTCGCTCGAACCGACTTTCTCCATCTCATTGATATCTTTTGCCCCGAAACTGTCGAGGTTGTTATGTCCGTTCAGGAAGACGAGCATGGTCCACTCCTTCTCCTCACGGACAGGTGTGTCCGATGCGGTTGCGGAATGGGCAGTCAATCCAAGGATGGCTGCTGAGGATACGGCAAGGGTGATCAACACTGTCGAGATGCTTCGCATTTGCTCCTCCATGAGACGTTGCGAGTTGACGGGCGTTGGTTGCTGCACTGGTACTTCTACTGCTTCGATCAACGGTACTGCGGGTACTGCACGGTCAAAGACAACTCTTCAATCATCCAGCTCGAGCTCGAGACCCGGCGATTCCGGATCCACGATCTGAATGCCGCTGGGGGGAAGCAAAGCACCCCCGGGCGGAGTCTCCTTGGGATCGAGCGCTGCGAGAACTTTGTAGAGAGCGGCACGATCAGCATTGATTTTCCAGGCAGGCTTGGTGGCGAGCCAACCCACAAAGTGAGCGCCACCCATCACATCGAGAGTCGGTGGGATTCCGAATCGAACCGTATAAGTGAACGCCGCCTCGAGGAGAAGAGTCTGCCCCGGATCAATCTTTCCGAAGGCCGCAAGATCCCGCTTGAAGACTGGGAATGCACCCATCAACTCATCCAGGTTGATGATCGCGGATGAGTCGATATCATATCTGCGGAACATTCCTTCGACATATTGGGCGATGCCGGCAAATCCCTGCACATCCCACTCTCCCAGGAGCTCGTCCGAGTATCCATAGCGCCGCGCACCGGTCTCGAGTGCGATCTCAAAGCGACGGCGATGAGCGGGGCTCAGCGATTTGTAGTAGGCAAGTAAGCCGGGCATGTACTTCCAATGCTCATCGACACCTTTGAAGTACCCCTCCCGGAAACACCGGGCCTTCATCCAGCGGTAACCATAGACGTCGTAGGAGTCCGTGCCGCAGGGCTCGTTGAGGTAGGTCTCGATCCGGGTCGACATCGATCCGATCGAGCCCATCTGGGCAAGATATAAGGTGATCTCATCCTGATCCAAGTACGGATCTCCATTCGAAAGCCGGGTGAATAGATTGCCCTCGCGGAAGCGCCGCTCATGCAGAAAGGACGTCGTAGGATCCACTTTCTGAATTTCGGTCAGAAGCTCGATCCATTCCGACACGAGGACCTCGAGTTCCTCGAGCGTCGCAACCCTGCCACCAGGCTGGGTGGAATAGGCGCCAAGCAGCTCCTGGCCCACCAGTCTGAAAAGATGAAACTTGCTGACTGTGCCGATGGAGTATTTTTCAAGATCCCCGAAGAAAATTTCGCCTTCGTCCTGGAGGTAGAGCGGGTGATATCTGGAAACCATGTCCGTCAGGCGATCGAGCCGCTGCTGATCGTCGGCACCCAGCGCGGGACGGAGCCGGATCGCAGCGTCCAGGAACACCTGCCGGGGCATTCCCGCCGGATCCGAACTACCCGCGTTTTCGAAGATGGTTTCAATCAGAGTCTGTCCCCGAGTCCACTCACGAAACAGTTCATAGATCCTGCCGAGTCCACCCTGGTCGAGATCGAAGCGCCTCTGAGATCTCAGAAAGCGCCAGTTCACAGTGCGCAAAGCTTCACGAAGAACCGCTCGATCCATGACGTGGCCGCGGCCGGTCGTCGTGACGGAATCAGGCACGAGATCCAGGATGCGATCGAACCAATCAAGACTGAAGAGTCCGCCATGAGCCCGCAGCGCGGCCTCGAGCGTGGGTCGAATTCCTTCGGCTAGTTCGAGGTAAAACTCGGCTGTTGCGTTGGGTCCGTTCAACATCGCCGGAGTGACCGAGAAATACTCTACGGCCGTGGCGGCCACAGGCGCGCTCATCCGAATGAGATCAGGAATCCGGGAGGTTTCGATGCCTTCCAGGCTCCCCGCGAGAATTATGTTTTTTCCCAATTCTGCCTGCGCAAACATCGAATCCAGCGGCAGCTCGAGGTCGACCACCGACAACACCTTGTCCGCAAGTGCTCTCAGCTCAATCCACTTGAGCGTGAATGAATTTCCGGCACTCAGCCGTCCGGCAAGTTCGTCCGCAATCCGCTGAATCGCCTGGGAAAGGTCCGCAAGCGACCGCGCGCTGGGTTCATGCTCCCGATCCTTGAGGAGCGGTATCAGACTGGAAGTTGAATTCTTGGCCCAGTCCATGAGCTCGAGAACCTGCTCGAGCTCATCGTAACTCAGCACCCGGGCAGATCCTCCGAGCAGCCCGCTTTTCACCCGGAGCAGATCGTCCACTAAATCGGAAGGAATGGGTTTGTCGGTGATCAAGAATCCGCTCACGAGAGTTTCGAGGTCACCGGCGGTGAAACCGTCCTCTTCGCTTCCACGAGCGTACGTCTTGAACTGCTTGAAGCTCTGAGCCGCGCAATCCCAGGCCCCCTCCCATTCAGCCACGGGAATCGTCCCATCCGCGAATTGCTCGAGCTGCCGCCCCAAATCATTCAGGCAGCCTTCTCCCCCCATCTTGAATTCCAGCGTGGAATCAGTCGGGGGATTGAGTCCGAGCCTGCCGCAACCCGACAAGGCAGGTAATATCATCGCCAAACCCACGAGCAGTTTCCCGGCAAACAGCGTCGTCGGATCAGAACGCATAACTCACCTTCGCTCTCACGCGATCGTTTCCGTAGTACTGCCCGATGAATCCCTCTCCCTGGGCTGCGGAGAAAAAATCGGCGCCAAGTCCGAGGTGCAGTCGTCGAAAGGCCTTATATCCAATATCCGCCGTGAGGAGGCTGCTTCCCCAATTGAGGTCATGAGTCCAGCCAAAGACATAATCAAACCGGGACGGTCCCTCCCAGGACGCCCTGAACCTCAAGGCATCCTTGTATTGAAAACGCGAGGGAGTCACGCCCGCCATTCCGCCGGAAGACGCGAGCGCAGGAAGGGATTCCTGCACATTGATCCACTGCGCGCCGAGCACGTTGCCGGTTGGAAAACTGAAGTCGAGTCCGGCCGCCGTCACCAGCGCAGGCCCCATGGCGGAGCCGACCCATCCCTCAGGGGGAGTGAGTGCCTCAGGGCGTTCTGCCGAAAGCGAAAGCCACGGATGCATCCACCCCAGGTTCCAGCCCGATTCAAGAGTAGCCACACCGTGGCGCAGCCTGCGCGGATGAAGATTGGAGTTCAGAATGAGCTGAGACGCAATCAGTTCGGGCTCCAGCAAAAGCTCGATCTGGTTCATCGCCTTGGAGCTGACCGAGGCCTGCGCCCAAAGTCCCTCCTCCCGGGGATCGCCGTGACGCACTGAAAAGGCCGCGGCCGGCACCACCAGCAGATCCAGCATATCGGGATATACGAGGTTATATTTAATATCCACTGACTGCCCCATCAGGCTCACCTGACTGAAAGGCGGGACGAAATCAGGACTCGAAGACCGGAGCTTGCCGTCCTCGATTGCGATCGGAAACCCGCGCTCGGGGACCGAAACGGGGGAGGCGTAGGCGATGATCCGCCAGTCTCGATTCTCGTAGGTGTAGAAAAGCCCCAGCAGTCCGACTGTCTGGGGCCTGATTGGATCCCAGTTGAAACGTGGAGACCACATTCCGGTTCCCCAGCGCTGATCCGCAACGGACCAGTCATAGACCCGTCTTCCGAGGGTGAGCTGATGATCCCGTACCCACTGCCGACTGGTGGAGATATAGGCGTCCGAGGACTCCACGGTGAAGGTCGAACGATCCGTCAACAAAGTGACGGCCTGAACATTGAGTCGTGCCGACAGAAGCGTGCCTTCGGTCCACCAATCCGGATTGACGAAAAGCGAAGTGGCGCCGGAGGGGCGCTCCCCTTTCTCACGGAAAAAACCCTGGGTTTCGACCCGCAACTCCCCGAACTCGAGATCACTTTCCGCGGCGGAACCCGCCTGTGCCAGGGATTGAGTCTCCACGGAGGCCCGGGCCTGCATGTGCGAAGCTGCAGCCATCATGCACCCAAAAAGCCCGGCTCGTCCCAGAGCGGGCCAAAAGGTCCTTGGTCGACTGCATTGCGCAAAATCCCGGCTTGTCTCCCGCATATCCCTTCCCTGGGTGCTTCGAGAAAAATTCCAGTACTGCTTCAATACGATTTCTTGAGCCTACGCCCGCCCGCTTGGCAGCACAAGCCTGCGAGTTTTGCCTAGCGATCAACTCTTTTTGATGCTTCGCCCCAGGTCTCGATCATTCCCCGGAGACTCACCTGGCCGGTCCAATTCCCGAAAGCAACCTTGCCGGACCCTCCAAAGAAGCTTTTTGAAAGGTGCTCATTGGCTGATATCAATTGAGGGTCATATACCGGGATCGCACGACCCCAGCGATGAATTTTTATATCACAGATAGCTCGCTCATCCGACCGATAACCGTGAAGCCGCTTCAATGTTGTTATGACCTTGAGCGCCACCTCGGCATCGTCCCACGCGAGATGCTCGGGATGGCCTGTGCCGCCGAACATGAGCGTGCAGGCTATATGCTCACTCTCGTCAAATACGCGACCCGGGAAGCCTGCGGATGGATAGAGTACCCCGAGACAACTCCATCCGTCCTGCTCCTCGATCTCAGGCACGAGCGTGCCCACGCCATGAGGTACACGTTCAAAGTCCTTCTTCCTCAGAATCACGGACACGCTCATGAGCGGCGCGTAGTTGATCAGCGAGCAAGCTTGTGCCTCTTCAATGCGACCGTCATTCATGAAAATACGCGCGAGGGCGTATGCGGGAAGTGCCACAATCAGATTGGGGACGTTGATCGCATCCAAAGACTCGACCGTCATGCCAGTGCGAATCGTAACCCGCGGGTTGGCGCGCAGAGAGGCCTCGAGCGCACGAATCAAAGCTTCCATCCCTTGAGTCGGGACCATCATTTTCCCGCGCGCGCCGCGAGCACTCACCTTCTTTTCCGCGGAGCCGGAGCGCATCACCTGGCAAAGCGTCGCTCCCCCTGGCACTGCAAGTTTGGGGAATGCGGCGCTCACTGCAAGCTCGGAGGGACGAGCGGCATAAATCCCCCGAACCATCGGGTTGATCAGGTACTCGAGCGCCGCCTCACCCAAAAAATACCTGGCCCAGGAATCCAGCATCAGCCCTGAATTCTCGGACTGGTGCGAGCGATCCGCCCGCTTGCCAATCACTCCCGCCACCACATCCAACAATTCAAACCAACGCAGCGGCAGCCTGCGCGCACGGCCTTGCCTGACAATATATCGAGCACGCGCCGATTTTCGAAGGGGCGATAACTCCACGCCAAGCTCCGAAAAAAGATCCAAAACCGGCTGCGTGGCAAGCAGCGAATGCGCCGCCGCCTCCGCCATGCCGTGCTCCAACTTGGCCGTGGATATCAAACCGCCAAGACGGTCATTGCCCTCGACAAGATCGACCCGCCATCCGGCGCGCGCCAGGTGCCACGCGGAAAGCAGGCCGGCAACCCCCCCACCTAGAACCATCACTTCCTTGCGCGTGAGATCCAATTGACCAATCATGATCCCGCAACCGCCTCAAATCGTCTTGCTGAAAAGCTGGGTCTGAGGCGCCTTCCGAGCGAGCCTCGCATCAAACGCCATGCAGATGTTGCGCAGGAACGCGCGGCCTTCTTCAAAAACCTCGCATCCGTCCGCATCCACACTGAGCAGTCCGTCCCGGGCCGGTTCTTCGAGCCGCCCCTTGATATCAGCAAGCCACGGATCCTGCAGCCCGGCCTCCTTCCACTCGGTCTTCATGCGGGTCATCAGATTGAGGATGTGCCGTCTGAGCACCCGGTCCTCATCCGTCAGCACATGGCCGCGATGAATCGGAATTTCGCCTTTGGCGACACGGTCCTGATAAGTCTCAAGCAGCTTCTCGTTCTGGGCAAAGGCCGACCAAGAATCACCAATCGCGGAGACTCCGAGTCCGATGAGCGGAGCAACATGGTGGGCGGTGTATCCCATGAAATTGCGATGAAGCTTGCCGCTCCTGGCCGACTGCCAAAGAGAGTCGGACTCGAGCGCGAAATGATCCATGCCCACTTCGCGATATCCAGCTTCTTCGAGCATGGCGCGACCCAGCTCGTAAAGCGCACGCTTCTCGTCACCATCCGGAAGATCCGCTTCGGTGAAGCGGCGCTGTCCCGGCTTGATCCACGGCACATGGGCGTAGGCGTAAAAAGCGATGCGATCGGGTCTGAGCCTCCGCACAGCTTCGATCGTATCCTCGATGCTTTTGCGGGTCTGGAGCGGAAGCCCGTATATGAGGTCGAAATTGACCGAAGTGTAGCCCAACTCCCGGGCCATCTCGGTGATCTTCCTGACCTGCTCCTCGCTCTGCACACGATTGACGATATCTTGCACACGAGGGTCGAAATCCTGAATCCCCAAACTCAGGCGCCGGAATCCAAGCTCACGCAAAACCGCAAGATGCTCGCGCGTCGTAACCCGGGGATCCGCCTCCAGAGAAAACTCCGCCTCAGGCAGCACCCGGGCACCCTGCAAAAGTCCGGTGATGAGAGTCTTGAGCTCATCGGGCGAGAGGAAGGTCGGAGTCCCCCCGCCCAGATGGAGTTCACTCACAGAGATATCACGCCTGGGTGCGCCCTTCAGCGTCCCGAGTCCGGTTTCATACAGCTCCCACTCCTTGAGGACAGTCTCCACATACGGCGAACCCACAGAAGTCTTGCGCGTGATGCGCGTGTTGCAACCGCAGTAGGTGCAGAGACTCTGACAGAACGGAATGTGCACATAGAGGGCAGCACCCACGCCCTGAGTCTCCGCTTCATCCAGTGCATCCGAAACACTCCGAATCCACTCGTCTCCAGTAGGATTGATCTCCCAGTAAGGGACGGTAGGGTAACTCGTGTACCGCGGACCGGCGACGTTGTACTTTCTGAGAAGCTCGACGTTTTTTGGCGTCAACATCAGCGCGCCTCCCGATCCCAGCGCCCAAAGAACTCATGGTTCAGGCGCACCAGATTCCGGACGTTTTCCTCGGGCGTCTTGGGCAGAACGCCGTGTCCCAGCCCGCTGATCCAGCCATCCAACTTGCGCGGACTCACGCGCGCCAGGCGGTTGTAAATATCACTCACATTCATACGCAGCTCCTCCCACGGCAGGAACAGCCAGTGCGGATCGATGTTGCCCTGGATGGCGTAATCACCGCCAAACTCCTCGAGCACTCCGGGCAGATCCACTTTCCAGTCCACACCGAGGGCCCCGATCGGAAGACCCGCGAGTTGCTTCCAGTGATCGCGTCGGGTGTTCTTGGAATAGTAGGTGACAGGAATATCAGGGCATTTGGCGACAAACTTGTCGAGCACGCGCCGGATCGCAGGCACCACCTTTTCGCGATAAATTTCAACCGACACCTCGCCTGCGCAGGTATCGAGCATCGCCACCGTGTCGGCCCCTGCACGCGCCTGCATCGCCATGTTTTCAGCGAGCAAGTCCTCGAGGCGCTCGCAAAATCCTTCAAAACGGCCATCTTTCATGCCCTCATGCGCGGACTTGAGATCACCGCTGTGGCTGCCGGAAGCCGCGTAAAAGAACAGCGTCAAGGGACCGCCCACAAATCCGATCAAACCCTTCTCGGGCGAAAGGGCTCGCCTGATCAGCGCCATGGCGTCGGCCTGATATTGAAGGCGCCCGGCGAGCTCGGCACCCGAGGGATCCAGGCGCGATAGATCCGATTTTTGCTGCAAATGCCAACCCAGCTTGGGACCCGGCTCGTAACTCAAACCCATCCCGAGGACTTCGAGCGGGAAAAGCAGATCCGAAAAAAGAATGGCGGCATCGAAATCGAAGTCCCGGATCGGCCCGAGCGTGGTCTCGCAGGCGACATCCGGAATCTTGCAAAGGTCCATGAAGCCGTGCTTGCCTCGCAGGCCTTGATAGTGTGCGTGATATCTTCCGGCCTGCCGCATGAACCAGACGGGAGGTCGACCGGTGTTTTTTCTTCGAATGGTCTTTTGAAAACGATTCATGATTCGAAAATTCCTTTCAATGAGTCCTGAGTTTGCAACTGATAGCCGACGCCGCGGATGCTTCGGATCACCTTGGGATTCTCGGGATCCAATTCAACCAGCCTGCGCAGGCGTAAAATGAAATTATCGATGGTGCGGGTCGAAGGCAGCTCCTCGTCCTTCCAGGCCCGTTCAAGGATTTCCTCACGACTCACCACGGCTCCCCGCTTTTCGTGCAGGAGCTTGAGGATCGCCAATTCCTTGTGAGTGAGCGTGTGGCGGGCGCCGGCATCGAGCTCCACTTCAAACCGGGAAAAAGAAACTTTTGCACGCCCTATATGCACAATCTCTTCTGCGGCAGGGTCCAATGCGATGGTCTGCGAACGCTTGAGGACATTCCGCACCCGGAGCAGGAGCTCCTTGAGATGAAACGGCTTGACGATATAATCTTCGGCGCCGAGCTCGAGCCCGCGAACGCGATCCTCCGGGTTGCCAAACGCAGTCAAAAAAACGATCGCCGAGGACGGCGCCCGGTCCCGCACGGAGGCGGCGATCTGAAAGCCGTCGCCATCCGGCAAACCCACATCGAGTAGCAAGAGATCAAATTTCTGGATCGCCAGAGCGGCAAAGGCCTCTTTCCGGCTTGAAGCCCAGTGCACTAGGAAGCCTTCCTTGCGCAGGCGCTCCACAAGCGTGGTGCCTACGTTTTTCTCGTCTTCGACCACCAAAATGGAAGGAGCAGGACTCATGCGGCCCCCTCCGAAAGCTCAAGACGGGTTTCAAAGCCCCTTGATGCGTTCAGAAACTCGACCCGACCGCCCATGCGATCCGTCAGCACCCGCACCAGGTACAAGCCCACGCCCGCCCCGGTCGATCGACCGCCCCGTCCGAAAAGACTCCCGAGAGTGGTGATATCCCCGTGGAATCCTTCTCCGTTGTCCCCGACGACCAGCACGACACGCCCTCCGACAGCCGGACTTGCGCCGACGCGGATTTCCACCGGATCGCGCCCGGAATGGCGCAACGAATTCTCGATCAAGTTTCGCAGAATAACCTGAAGTGCTCCGGGATCCGCCCGCACCTGCACCCCCTCGGGGACTTCCACGGACAATCGGACTCTACCCGCGTAACCTTCACTCAGTCCGGAACTCAAGCGTGCGAGCCAATGCTTGAGGTCCATCGTCTGCAGGTGCACCCCCCCCCCGCCCTCCACCCGGGCGAGCTCAAGCGTCCGCTCCACTTGGGATTCGAGTCGCTGAGTGTCTTCCAGAAGACGAGATATCAACTTTTGCGTATCGTCCCCCGCCCCCTCGACCGAGTCCGCGATCGATTCCGCCTGCAGTCGGATGCTCGTAAGAGGAGTCCTGAGTTCATGCGTGACTGACGCAAAAAAAGCCTCGATGGACCGAGTCCTGCGGCTGTCGCGCCAGTAAAACCAAAAAATCACGAGCGAGAGAAAAACAAGCAGCAGGATCGCACTCAGCGACTCCCACCAGAGCATCCGGTAAGTCGCATCCAACGAACGCGTGCCCGCGCCCAGCCCGGACGCGGCCTCAAGAGCCGCGATCTTCTCGGCTTGGTCGAGCAAAACCGAGCGCCACCAGAGCACAATGCCCGAAACCAAAGCCGTCCAGAGCAGGTGGATGCCGAGCATCCACCGCGTCTGCCGCTTGGGGATTGTGGAGAGGGCGCCCTTTCCGGTCATTGACGAACGGCCCGACCCACGCTGTCGACCAACCGGTCGAGCAGCTCGTCCGTGTGCACGGTCGCAAGGAATGACACCTCGTAACCGCTCGGTGCCAGATAAATCCCGTCGGCCAGCATCCGGTGAAAGACACGGGCGAACTGCTTTTTTTGAACCGCGGGCGTCTGCTCGGGAGTGCGAACCACGCCGTCCGGCGCCTTGATATCACCCATCACCATCCAGAAGAGCGACGCAAAAGACTGCACGTGCATGGGAACCCCGGCGTCCTTGGCCAGAGCATTGATGCGTGCGCCGACGCTCGAAGCCTTGCGCGCAAGCGTCTCGTAAGGATTCTCGCGCTTGAGCTTCTTGAGCATCGCAAGACCTGCGGTCATGGCGACCGGATTGGCACTCAAGGTCCCAGCCTGATACACAGGTCCGCTCGGTGCCACATGGTTCATGAGATCCGCCCGACCACCATAAGCACCCACCGGGAATCCGCCGCCGATGACCTTGCCGTAGGTCACAAGATCGGGCTTGAGGCCCGCGTGCTGGGCCATGCCGCCGAACGAGATCCGGAAGCCCGTGATCACTTCGTCAAAAATCACAAGTGATCCGGCCTTGTGAGCCACGCGGATCAGATCGGCAAGGAAACCTTCCCGCTGCAACAGAAGGCCGTTGTTTGCTGGGACAGGTTCGACGATGACAGCTGCGATATCTTTTCCGTGCGCATCAAAGGCACGCTCGAGCGCCGCGATATCATCAAGCGGCACGACCAAGGTCTCGGAAGCGATCTGCGCGGACACGCCTGCGCTGTCCGGAGAGGCCATCTCGGCGAGACCCGAGCCCGCTTTGACGAGCATCGAGTCCACGTGACCATGGTAGCACCCTTCGAACTTCAGGATCTTGTTCCTGCCGGTTGCGCCGCGAGCCACCCGGATCGCAGCCATGACGGCTTCCGTACCCGAATTCACGAAACGGACTTTCTCCACCCACGGGATCGAGCTCGTGATGAACTCGGCAAGCTCGAGCGAGTAGGGCTCGGCAGTGCCAAAGGACCAGCCGCGCGAAAGCGCGCCGCGGACGGCGTCTGCGATCTCTTCGTCCTGATGGCCAAAAAGCAACGGTCCCCAGGACATGCAGAAATCCAGATAGCGGTTGCCATCCACATCCGTCAGAAACGCACCTTTGGCGTCCTGAATGAAACGCGGGGTGCCGCCCACGCCGCGGAATCCGCGCACCGGAGAATGCACGCCGCCCGGAGCCACTTTCTTGGCCCGCTCGAAAAGCGCCTCGGATTCACTGATATTTGATGGAGTATTCATGAGCTCGTCCTTCCTTTTTTAAAACTCAACTCGCAAGCCATTCGCGGGCACGACGTGCCCCGTAAGTGATGATCATCGAAGCGCCCGCACGCACAAAAGCCGTCCAAGCCTCCACGTGCGCTTCCCGCCCGGCCATGAGGCCCTTTTCGGCCATGAGTTCGATTGCGGCGTACTCGCCGCTCACTTCGTAGACCGCCCACGGGAGCGCGATTTCGCGCGAGAGCTGCGCGAGCACGTCCAAGTAGGGCATCCCGGGTTTGACCATCAAGATATCAGCACCCTCTTCCGCATCCCGGAGCGAGCTCAAGAGCGCATCCCTGGGGCGAGCGGCGTCGATCTGATAGGTGGCGCGATCCTTGAGGAGCACCTGGCCCTTGGGAGCCGAATCCGCCGCCACTCGGAAAGGACCGTAAAAACGAGAGTGAAACTTGGCCGAATAGCTCATCAGGAGCGTGCGCTCGAGCCCTGCTTGATCGAGGGCCTGACGGATGGCCGCAATCCGCCCATCCATCATATCACTTGGAGCGACGCAATCGGCTCCCGACCGAGCAAAAATCAAGGCCTGACGCGCAAGCTCGGCCACCGTGTGGCCGTTTTCGACATGGTCACCTTCCGGATTGAGGATCCCGCACTGGCCATGCTCGGTCGACGAGCAGAGGCAGACATCCACCGAGAGAAAAATATCATTTCCAAAGCGCTTCTTGAGTGCTGCGAGCTGCGCGGCCGTGAAATCGTGGGAGAAAGCTTGGGCCCCCTTGGAGCCGGGCACACCAAAAAGGAGAAACTTGCTCACTCCCGCTTCAAGATCCTGCTCAACCTGCTTGAGGAGCGTGGAGGGCGTATCCCGGTAAACACCCGTAAGACCGGGCACGACCTGGCGATCTGTTATACCCTCAACCACGAAAAGCGGCTGGATCAGCTGCTCGCGACTCACGCGCACTTCCCGCGTCAGGTCACGTACATGAGGATTTTGCCGCAGGCGGCGCAGTCCGAGCGCACCCAATTTGATATCATTCATGTATCACCCCCATCGCCTTGCGCCATTCGCCGACGCCCGGAAACACCAGCGGTTCGAGCCCCTTGCTCTTCAAAAGTGCCGCGGTTTTGCCCGGTCCGCACGCATGCACGACGGAAGCGTGCGAGTATTTTCCATAAAGTTCCCACTGCGAGCCACTCGCCCAGTAGGCGTGGCGGGCCGCCTTAAGTTCTTCGATGGCCTGCGGGACGGCTTTTTCCGGACTCAATTCGTAAGTGCCCAATCGGCGCTCCGGGTTCAAGCCTTTCCACCCATCCACGGCCCCCTGGTGGGTCAGCACCCACCACTGCTCGCGGGCGGGCAGAGCGAGCGCCAAAGCCTGCAACCACTCGCTCATGGCCTGCTCGGCACCCAGGCCCTCGGCGCATCCCTCGACCCAGATCCCCTGGGCAGCGAGCGCAAACCAACTGGCCGAGCCCGAGACCCAGACGCGTTTGTCAGAGAGGGCATTTCGCCAAGAGCGGTTGAGCGCGGCATCCTCGCCCACCACGGCCCGGTGATGCGCGACAAAAACCGCAGATCGGGGTGCCGCGTCCGCAAATCGAGCAAGCGCCACCTGCTGATGGTGCTCGGAGGTGCCGGAAAATTGTCCACGGTACCGAGAGCCGTCCCAAACCGGCCCGGGCTTGAGAGAGGGGCGGCTCCAACGGATCTCGTCGGCAAGCTCGCCCGAGGGCTTGCGGCCTTTGATATAGAGCAGTGTGCCCATATCCGCATGGTGCACGGCCGAAGCGCCAAAACGCTGGTGACAACCGCCTCCCCACTCTTCGAGGATGGCGCGCTCCAAGGCAGCCCGGACCCGCGTGGGCTCGTGGTGAATCTTGGACAAGATATCTCTCACGCCTCCGTCCGCCGCACGGCACTCGACGGCAAGTGCGCCTTGCGCAGCAGCCGCGGGAGATTCGGTGATCGGCATGAGCATGGGACGCGTGCCCGCAAGGAGACGAGTGAGTTCGGCCCGACCTGCTTCATCCACCATCAGGCGATTCAAACCCGCGAGCGCCAGCACCACGCCATCGAGCTGTCTGTCGGAACCCTCGGGCTCGTGCACCCGCGAGAGGCGGGTGTTCACGTTGCCCCGGATCTCGACAAATTTGAGCGCAGGCTCCCGCCCGTCCACCCGGGGCAATGCCTGCTTGAGAAAGCCCGGAAGATTTTCGAGCCTGCGCGGAGATGAGGTCCCGACCCGGATCTCCTCGCCGCGGGATATCCGTCCCGCGACCTTCTCGCTGAAAAGGATAATATCACGGAGATTCTCGCGCACCGGCACCGCACCCAACACAAAGTCACCGGGTCGATCCAGACTCAGGTCCTTCATCGAGTGCACGGTGAAATCCACGCGACCCGAACGGAGTGCGTCGTCCAGTTCGGCGACAAAGAACTCCTTGCCCTGCACACTTGTGAGGGGGACATCGAGGATTTTGTCACCACGGGTGTCGATTCCGACGACTTCCACTTTCACGCCGGGATTGGTGCGCTCGATCTCACGGGCCACCCAGCCGCTCTGAGCAAGCGCCAGCAGGGAGCGCCGGGTTCCCATTTTCAAAACTTGGATATCATGTGCCAGGGTCATGGGACTTTTGAAAAACTCCAGTCTATATCAAATGAACGCGGCCAGATCTTCCCATCCGTGGGAGATGGAGAGTGAGCCCCCCATGGCACGCAACCTCGCCCGCTCCTCGCAGGCCTGAAGCGCTCTCGTGAAGCGATCTCCGCGCACGCCTTCGGCCTGCCGCTGGATTTCAAAAAGATCATCGAGCGCATAAAAATTGGGGAGCCTCCGCCACTCCGGCGCCTCGGCCCGGAGCGTGCCCAGATGCACGATCGGAGTCGACGCGGGACAATGGGCCCGTCTCAACTCGTCGCGCGCGATATCCAGCGGCACTCCGATCACCACGGCACGTGCGGCCTGCCAGCTTTTGAGCTCGCTTTCGAGCTCCCACCCCACAAGCGCGGGCCGGGCCCGCTCACCCTGCCGGGCGACCACTTCCTGAGCCAGGCTCTCCGCGCGGGCTGCGGTGCGATTGGCGACCCACAAAGGACCGAACTCCCCTGTGGCAAGCCAAGGGGCCACCGATACAGCGATCGGACCCGCGCCGATCAACAACACCGGTCTGATATCATGATCCAGTTGCGAAGCCTGTTTTCTCAGAATCTGTCTGACCAGACTTCCATAGGAGGCACCGCCCACGCTCTGCAGGAATCGAGAGCGGATTTCCTTGGTGTCTTCGTAAAGTCTCTGAATCCAAGGCGAGAGCTCGCGCGCCTGCCGGCTCCCACTCTGTTCAAAAAGAGCCCAGGAATCCCTGAGCTGACCGAAGACATCGGTCTCACCGCGAACGGCACTCTCGAGACCCGTCGAGAAGCGCAGCAAAAAGGCATATGCCCCGGAGGCCGAGTAGACCTCCGCGCCATCGCGGAGGGCTTCGGCGCAAATTCTTTCAGGTCCCGACTGCGAGCCCAGGGTCTCGGCCAAAGCTTCTTCATCAAAGATCCAGAGCTCGCGCTGGCAAGTGGCGATATGAAGAAGCCTCGACTCAAGTCCGCCCAATCCAAACCAAGCACGCTGCAAAAAAGCGCCCGGCTGCTCGGAGGACGATTCGGTCCCCTTGCCGGCTTTAGCCCAGTGGATGAGTCGGAGCGATCTCAAGTTCAGCACCCAACAACTGTAGTCCATAGAGCCGCCCGATTTGTCACAGGCGTGTCACAGCCCGATGAAATTTTACTGAAAATTCTCGCGGTTAGCCCCGGTTGCCGATTTGCACACGGGAGATTGGCCCTTCCGTTGCTTAGAGGACATGCGCCCGATCCAATCCGGCTCCTGGAAAATCGGTGAGTTCCGCGGAATCCCGCTTCGGATCCACTTCACGCTCGTTTTTCTGCTGCTCTGGCTCACGTACGTGACCCATTCGAGATTCACGGCCATCGTGCAGGATGCAGGTCTGGCACGCGCTGATATCCGAGGCGCACCCTGGCTCTGGGGGTTGGCGTTTGCCATCAGCCTGCTCGCTTCGGTCGCAGCCCACGAATACAGCCATGCTTGGCAAGCGGTACGCGAGGGTGTGCGCGTCAAGGGCGTGACACTCCTCATGCTGGGAGGTGTTTCGGAAATCGATGACATGCCCGAATCCCGCTACGGGGAGCTCCGCATTGCGCTCATCGGGCCGGCCTTCAGTCTCTTGCTGGGGGGACTTCTGCTGGCGATCAAACGGATTCCCGGCCTGCCGGTTGAATTGGCTTTTTGTCTGCATTGGCTTGGGAGCGCCAATATGGTGCTCGGAGTCTTCAATCTGCTGCCCGCCTTTCCCATGGATGGCGGACGGGCTCTCAGGTCGTGGCTTGCTGTTCGTAAAGGACCGCTGGCCGCAACCCAGACTGCCGTGCGGATCAGCCGCGGAGTCGCGTGGGCCCTCGGGATCCTGGGCCTCCTTTCATTCAACGTATTCCTCCTTTTGATCGGTTTTTTCCTGAGTGTCGCCTCTCAGAACGAACTCTTCCACCTCATGACCAAAAGCCTGATGCGAGGGCTGCGGGTTTCGGATCTCTTGATCCCGCTTGCGCCGGTCAGCCCCACCGATCCGCTGGATCGAGTCACTGCGCGGGTCATCGAGCGCGGAGAAACCGCGCTGCCGGTCGAGGGCTTTGAGTCACAGGATCCACTCCTGAATGCGACCGGGGGAGCGATCGTCACGCTGAATCGCATCCGTGATATTCCCAGGAACTTCCGGCACCTGACCCTGGTTCGTGATATCATGGTCGTGCCCGAGAAAATACCGACCCTCGATCAATCGATCTCCGATGTGCTGGTCGACCTCTCCCGTATTCCAGGAGGCGTTCTGCCCGTCCGGAGATTCGAGAGCGGGCGGATCCTGGGAATCATCCGGTGGAGCGACGTACTGCAAATTCTTCAGCTCAAAAGTCTGGAGAGCGATGAGCCATCGGGAGCCGAAGAATCCCAGGGCCGACGGGCCGCTTAAAATTGAGCCCGAAAAACCCGATGGACCCTGCGCCCCACCTGCGGCTACCCTCGCCGCACCATGAACGCCGGACACCGAGCATCCACCCACCAGCACATCCTCGTCTTTTGCGACGGAGCCAGTTCCGGTAATCCCGGTCCCTCGGGATTTGGAGTGATCATTGCCACTCCAGCCGGACGGGTGACGGAGTTTGGTCGCGGCTATCCTCGTGCAACCAACAACCAAATGGAATTGCAGGGTGCGATCGAAGCCTTGCGTCAACTGCGCGAAACCCCGGGAAAAATCGAGATTTTCACGGATTCGGTCTACGTGATCCGCGGTATCACACAATGGATCTGGGGCTGGCGCAGCCGCGGCTGGACGACCGCCGAAGGCAACCCTGTGCAGAACTCCGATCAATGGAAGGAACTCCTGGCTTTGGTCACAGAGCGCAAGCACCACCATGCGGACCAAGGCGAGATCCACTGGAATTGGGTGCGCGGCCACCAGGGAGTGCCGGGCAACGAGCGAGCGGACGAGATCGCAGTCGCCTTTTCCAAACGCGAACGCGTGGATCTTTTCCACGGAGAACTGCTCCGCTACCCGATTGCACTCCACGACTTGCCCGAGGACACCTCGCTGCCCGACCGCAAGGACTCCGAGCGCAAAGAAAAAAAGCCTGCTTACTCGTATCTGAGTCTCGTGAATGGGAGCCTGCAAAGGCACACGACCTGGCGGGACTGCGAAGCGCGCGTCAAGGGACGCCCCGGCGCGAAATTCAAGAAGGCCGAGTCTCCGGAAGAAGAACTCAAGATCGTCGAGGCGTGGGGACTGCCGCACGAACGGCTCCCGCCACGAATTTGACGCCAACCGGGACGCGATATAGCCCGCCGGTAAAAACTACCGGTTTCCTTCTCCGCTCTTCACCGCTATTCTTGAAAAGTTAACTGTCGAAGAAGATCCAGAGCATGGGGCTCATGATTCGTCTCTCGGCATCCAGTCCCAGATCCGCGTTCGCTAAGGAGGGAATCATGGGGAAAAAACTGTTCGTCGGTAACTTGCCATTCGAAGCCAATGACCAAGACTTGGTCGAAATCTTCAAGCAAGTGGGTGAAGTCGCATCTGCAAAAGTCATCATGGACAAATTCACGAACCGCTCGAAGGGGTTCGGCTTCGTCGAAATGGCGACCGATGAGTTGGCTCAACAGGCCATTCAACAGTTCCATGGCGCTGATTTCAACGGTCGCGCCATGACCGTCAACGAAGCTCGTCCGATGGAGCCCCGCCAGGGTGGAGGCGGCGGATTCGGTGGTGGACGCGGCCCGCGTGAAGGCGGCGGCGGACGTCGTGAAGGTGGATTCGGTGGTGGACGCGGCGGTCCTCGCGATGGCGGTGGACGCGGCGGTTTCCGCGGCTGATCCGTCTCTGATACACAGAGTTTAAAAAACAAAGGGCGGAGCGACCTCGAGGTCCTCCGCCCTTTGTTCGTTCAAAAGTCAAGTTTCCGCCTCAGGCTGCTTTTTTCTGCGCGATTTGAGCCTGAGTGGGCATCGAGAGCTGGAGCTGCCCGGTCGAAAGCGGGAGCGTGGAGTACACAAGCTCCTCAAAGTCCGGCTGCCGGAGGCCATCCATCGACGCCCGTCGCATCATTTTGGACAGGAGCGAAGACAGGTGGACGTAATCAACCTTACCTCCTCCCTCATGCAGCGAAGCCTGATAGGCCTCATGGATATCTTCGACGTATTGCTTACGGATGGTTTCAAGAAAGCCTTCACGGTTCATATCGAGCCTATCGGCCGGAACCGAACGGAACCGAAACGACTTAACAGTTTTGAGAGAGGGTCAGAAAGACAGAAGTGTCGGCGACGACACGGCTCATCTGGCCGGGGGAGCCTTGGGCACGCAGGGACAGAAGCCGGGCTTGGGTCCGATCTTGGGAAAGGTCCGGCACACAGTGGGACGCTTTTCGTAGACAGTGCAAAGCCGGGTTTTCGCGTCGAGATAGAGGCAATCCCGACCTGCTCGCTGCTCGAGAACAAAGAGCTGCACGGCTGGATGGAATGAGCGCACGATCCCTTCTTTAATGAGTTTTTTCGCGACTTTCTTGAGTGAGACCGCCGCCTCGTCCTCCGTGATGACTCCCAAACGAATCAAATCAAAAGCACTCACCTCGACCGGAAGCGTGCAGCACCCGCCCCAGCAACCGTGGCACATGCCGCTCTTGTACTTGGGCCAGGTGGAAGGGCGATCGATGTCCACCCCGCGGGACCACGAAGGAAACCGCGAGGACTCTTGGAAAGAACCCGAACTTTCGGACTTTTTAGCACCACTCATATCAGGCGCGCTCTATACAAGAAGCCCCCCCGAGGTTACAAGCGCAGCATCATGTGCGTTGGGAAAAGTTTGGATCAGCTTGCGGGGGAAGAACCCGTCACCGTAGCCCGGGAGACCGGGGCGGCGTACCGAGTCTTGCGGGGTGGAAGGCAACAACCATCGCGAAGCGTA
>Ga0172372_10002831_pt1 | contig 26054 bp, 21 predicted proteins | sample LakKiv5m_2_FD_114544 | JGI IMG/M metagenome (GOLD analysis project Ga0172372, IMG submission 114544) | Freshwater microbial communities from Kabuno Bay, South-Kivu, Congo - kab_092012_9.5m | ecosystem: Environmental > Aquatic > Freshwater > Lake | place: Democratic Republic of the Congo...
TCGTAGCCAAGCTCAATGCCGATGGCACCTGGGCTTCGGCAGCGGCGACCACCAGCACCGCCGTCTACGGCTCGATCGATATCAACCCCACTACCGGTCAATGGACGTTCACGCTCGATAACTTCCTGCCTGCCACCCAGGCGCTCAAGGAGGGTCAGGTGGTCACCCAGACCTATACGGCCCGCGTCACCGATGAGTTCGGCGCCTATGCCGATCAGACGATCACCGTCACGATCACCGGCACCAATGATGTGCCGGTGGTGCTGTCGGGTGATTTCGCGGGTGCGATCACCGAACTGACCACACCGCTCGGCAATCTCACCGATTCGGGAAGCTTCGCCTTCACTGACGTAGATATGCAGGCGACTCCCACTGTCACCGTGCAACCGGGCACGGGCGTTCTGGGTACGCTTACCGCCTCCGTAACAGCGCCCACGCCAGACGCTTCATCGGTGGCATGGGACTACAACACAGCGGCATCTGCTGTTGAATACCTTGCGGCTGGAGAGACCAAGACTGAGCAGTTTGTGCTGAACGTGATTGATGACAAGGGTGCATCAGCATCTGAAACAGTCACGGTCACCGTTAGCGGCACCAACGATGCACCTCTATTTGATGGTGACATCACGGTTGTCACCAACAACTCCCCGGTCCCTGGTGGCGGCAGCTCGTCCTTCACAGCTGCAGCACGCAGCCAGCTGATCACCAGTTCACCATCCGATCAGGAAGAGTTGTTCCTTGGCGGTGGGTTTATTGAGCTTGGCATCAGCCGTCTTGGTTCCTTCGGTACCCTGGGCTGGTATCCCACAGGCTTCTACGGAACCAACAGCGGTGACCAACGGCTCGGTCTCTCGAATGACGCCGATGGGTATGGCCAAGGCACCGATCTGCGCATTGACTTCTTCATTCCCGGTTCTCCAGAAGAGCGTTGGAGCCTCGGCTGGGACAACACCTCAAGCGCCAACTTCAGCAGATTGAACGATTATGCCAACTCTGGCAGCATCACCGATATCAATCTGGTCGATCTCTCTGCCGGCAATCAGCTGATCGGTCGCCATACCTCCACGGTAAACGGCACGCTCAAGCTGGTCCAGACCCACAGCTTCAATGCTGGCGACCAACAGTTCCGCTCCCAGGTCACCATTACGAATGTGTCTGGGGCAAGCGCATCCGATGTTCTGTTCATGCGCTCGTTTGATCCAGATAACAACGTTTACTTCAGTGGGGGTTCTGGATTCACTACTACCAATTTAATTGAAAAAACCTTTGCTACCGATGGAGCTGCGCAAGTAACAGCCATAAGCAGGCCTGGCGACAGTTACCAGGCAGCTGCAGGAACCCAGTCGCAGATCTTCTTCTACTCCACCGATCCTCGCGCTGAGGTTTACACCGCTGGCTTCACAAATCGCAACCCTTACGATTTCGTCAATCTTGACCAAGCCAAGGGCACCCAGATTATTGAAGATCAAGCGATTGGTATTATCTTTAACCTTGGCACCCTGGCCAGCGGTGAATCCAAGACCTTCGACTACTACACCAGCCTGACCACAAGTGCTGTTGCCGATAACGTGGTGCTTGCTATCAACAGCGACTTCCTCACTCTTGAGGCGATCGGCAGCCCGGGTCCCGGGCAAAAACTCTCCGGTGCAGGCACGATTCCCTTCGCCGATGTTGATCTGCTCGATACCCACACGGTTTCTGTCACCTCTCCGAGCGGTGCCCTCGGTGTTCTCACCGCTTCTGTGAGTGCAGACACCACAGGTACAGGTACAGGCGGTGTCGTCAGCTGGAGTTACAGCATTGACGCATCAGCGGCCGAAAATCTCTCTGGTTCCAGCAGCTTTGCCGAAACCTTCGTTCTCACCCTCAGTGATGGCAAGGGTGGCACGGCAACACGTGAGTTCAAGGTCATCATCCGTGGCACCAACGATGTGCCGGTGATCAGCGGCGAATTGGATGGTGATCGTGCTGTCACAGAAGAACTGGATTTCGCCGCTGCCGGAACCCTGTCCATCATCGATCCCGACACCGGCGAAAGTTCGTTCACTGCCGTCAGCAGCGGTTCCACAACCTACGGTTCCTACTCGCTCTCATCCACCGGCGCCTGGACTTACACCCTCAACAACGCTCTGGCTGCTGTTCAGAGCCTCGGCGAAGGTGCCACCGCCACCGATTCATTCGTTGCGGTCTCCCTGGATGGAAGCGCCAGCACAACCGTCACGATCACGATCACCGGCAGCAATGATCTGCCGGTGGTGGGGGTTGTCAGCGATATTGAGGCCAGTGAGGATGACGCCAGCATGCTGGGTCAGCTTCTGGCTACCGATGTGGATACTGGCGACACGATCTATTTCCTTCAGACCGGTGATGCCGTAGCGGGATTGACGATCGCCGCCAATGGCCAGTGGAGCTTCAACCCCGCTAATGTCGCCTACCAGCCGCTTGGTCTTGGTGAAATCATCGAGATTCCGGTCTCGTTTGCCATCCACGACAGGCCCTTCAGTTCGGCTGCTGACGCCAGCGCCACGGCAGGTTTCAATCTGGTCGTGGTCGGCACCAATGATGCTGTCGCGCTGGTGTCTTCCGATGCGCAGGGTAATGTCAGCGAGACCACGGGGCTGATCAGCAACAGCCAGGCCAGTGCTGCGGGCACAATCCTGTTCGGCGATGTAGATCTCTTTGACAGCCATGTGGTGAGCATCACATCACAGCCCGCACTGCCGTTCGGTAGCTTCAACATCGATTCGTTGTCTTCCCCCTTTGAGGATATTGCTGGCCAAGCAGCTTGGTCCTATGTGGTGGATCCAGCCATGCTGCAGACATTGTCCTCAGGGCAAACGCAGACAGAGACGTATCAGGTAACCATCTCTGATCAGAAGGGTTCCTCTGTCACTCAGTCGGTGACGATCACTTTGCAGGGCGACAACAGGCTGCCGGTGATCACCATGGCCAATTCTCTGAGCGCGCTTTCCTACAGTGATGCTGTCCCCACGGGAGCACTGGTCTACACGGTGTATGAACCGGATGGGCAGGCGATCAGTCCCAGCTTCACCCTGCAGCGCTGGAACGGCACTTCCTGGCAGGATCAGAGCAGCTTCGCCCAGGTGGGCAGCGATTGGAAGCGTCCGTCTTCCACCTGGTCCGGCCCCAATCCGGAAGCCTATTTCTCCCGGACCAGCATCGATGCCAACACCAGCAGCTGGACGTTGGCTGGCTACAACTACCTTGCGGCTGGCAGCTATCGCTACCTCGCCTCCTTCTCCGATGCTGCTGGAGGCACCACGACCGCCGCAGCTGTGCCCTTCACTGTGGCAGCTGAGGATCTGAGTGCTCAATGGGCTGCAGCTCCGCTCACGGAACTGGCCAGCAGTTCGATCAGCAGCTCCGCCTCGGGCACCCTGCCCCTGCGGGTGGTGCTGGCGGACACTGATCTCGCGGCCGGCGCGCTGACCCAGCTGGTGGCCGCGGGCACTGCCCTGGATCCACTCGATCTGAAGGTGCAGATCTTCGATCAGCTCAGCGGAAGGCTGCTCGCCTCCACCCATCCCGATGCCGCTGCGCCCGCAGTGGCCTTGCTCTCGCTCAGCACCGACACGGCTGCCGGCCAGCCCCAGCTGGTCGCCACCGCCAATCTCAGCGAGACAATCCTGGCCAATAGTTTCGCCAATCACTACAGCCTGCGCACGGTTGTGAGCGGTAAGTACTACAACTACCTCTCCAGCAGCGAAAATACGATGGCCTCCTTGTACCGCGGCTCCGGTGCATTGGCGGCTGCCACCGATTCGCTCACCCCTCCCTCGGGTTACGCCATCAGTGGTCTGGCCTTGAATCTGGCCAGCCTGACCAGCGCCAGTTCCTCCACCAGGCTGTTCACCGCAGAGCTGTCGGGCAACCTTCCTCAGGTCAGGGGCTATGCCGCCCTTGCCAGTGGCAACTATTCGTTCAGCAGCAATCAGATCAGCTCAGTGACCATCGCCAATGTCGATGCTGATGGAGATCGAGTCATCGATTATCGCTCCATTCAGATTGACGGCACTGGTTCCCTGCGGTCCATCCTGCGCAGCATCGATCCCCTGACGGGGGTTATGGATAGCTCTTCTTCCGGTTCCCCTGGCGTCCAGATCGATTCCCTCAAGTTCCGTGTGCGCATGTTTGATTATGACGTCACTGCCCCTGAGCCCCTGTCTGGAGTGTATGCAGTTGGTGTTGAATCCAGGAATCAGAATGGCGTTGCTGGTGCCAACATCGACGTGGCTGATTTTGTGGTCTACCAGCCTGGCAGCGTCAGCGCCGCTCTGTTCACCACCAATGGCTTTGATCCGATCAAGTCGTTGTCCACCAGTCCCCTGAGCAGCATCACGCTGCAGTCGTCCTATCAACCCAATGTCTGGATCTGATCGATCCGGCCCTGCGGCCCGGCGCTGAGCCCTCGACCTTGAGGCAGCCCTGGCCTCCGGACTGAAATCTGCCAGCAGCCCCGGCTCCAGCCGATCATCCTGGAGTCGGGGCCGGGTCGATCAACCACGACCCGGCCACAGCTGCTGCAGCGCCCCGGAGCCATGGCGATCCTCGAGCCCACCAACCTGCTGCTGCTGGCCTGCGCCCTGATCTACGCGCTGATCGGTGAACGGGAGGAGGCGCTGATCCTGCTGCTGTTCGTGGCGGCGATCAGCCTGCTCGATGCCATGCAGCAGCGCCGCAGCCAGCGGGCCCTGGCCGAGCTGGCGCGCCTCTCCTCGCCGCGCGTTCGCGTCCTCCGCGGCGGCCTCGCCCTGGAGCTGGACCCCGAGCAGCTGCAGCTCGGTGATCTGTTGCGGCTCGAGGAGGGCGATCGCGTCGCCGCCGACGCCCAGCTGCGGCAGGGGGTGGGCCTGTGGCTCGATCAATCCCTGCTCACCGGTGAGTCACTGCCGGTGCAGGTGAGCCAGTGCGGTCAGCTGATCCGCGCCGGCTCGCTGGTGGTCAGCGGCCGGGGCCTGGCCGAGGTGGTGGCGGTGGGTGAGGCCACCGAACTGGGCCGCCTCGGGCGCAGCCTCGCCGGCGTCATGCCGCCACCCACCCGCCTGCAGCGCCACACCCGGCGCCTGACGGCACGGCTCACCCTGCTCGCCCTGGCGCTCTGCGCCGCCCTGGCGCTGCTGCAGGGATCCCTGAGCGGTGACTGGAGCACGGCGCTGCTGGCGGCCCTGGCCCTGGCGCTGGCGGTGCTGCCCAACGAGATCCCGGTGGTGATGGCGCTGTTCCTGGCCCTGGGAGCCCTGCGTCTGGCCCGCATCGGTGTGCTGGCCCGCTGGCCGGCGGCGGTGGAGAGCCTCGGCAGCGCCACCCTGCTCGCCGTCGACAAGACCGGCACGCTCACCGAGAACCGCATGGCCGTGCAGCAGCTGCTCAGCTGGCCGCAGGCTGCGCTCTGGCAGGCGGGCGAACCGCTGCAGGAACCGTGGCATCGCCTGCTGGAGCTGGCCGTGCTGGCCAGCCGTCACGATCCGGTCGATGCGATGGAGCAGGCGATCGAGCGCCTGGCGCAGGCCGAGCTGCAGCACAGCGAGCATCTCCACCCCGACTGGCCGCTGCTGCGCGAATACCCGCTCTCACCCGATCTGCTGGTGTTCTCGCAGTTGTGGTCCGACGCCGATGGTCGCTGGCAGATCGCCGCCAAGGGGGCACCGGAGGCGATCGCCCAGCTGTGCCACCTGGCGCCCGAGCGCTCGGCGGCCCTGCTGCAGGCCGCCGCAGACCTGGCCGCCCAGGGCCTGCGGGTGCTGGCGGTGGCCAGTGGTCTCGATGGAGCGCCGCGCCATCCAGCCGGCTCGGAGGTCCCTGCGTTGGCGGATCGTGCCTCCCCCGCCGCCATCGCTGCGGATTCCAGCGCCGCTGCGGCCTCACCGCCGCCGGTGCCGCTCCCACCCGTGCCGTCGCCCGTGCCGCCGCCCGTGCCATCCCCACCCGTGCCGCCCGCGCAGGCGGCTGGTGCGTGCTGGCCGCCGCTCCGCCAACCGTCAGCTGCGGCGCCCGCCGCCGAGGCCGCTCTCAGCGCCTCGCAGCAGCGGGCCGTGGCCTCGCATGCCGCCAGCAGCGATCATCCCGCCGACAGCGATCGTCCCGCCGAGGCGGTGCACGACTATCTGTTCGAACCGATCGGCCTGGTGGGACTGGCCGATCCGCTGCGGCCCGAGGTGGCCGCCGCCATCGCCCGGGCCCGCGGGGCCGGCATCCGGGTGGTGATGATCACCGGCGATGCACCGCAGACGGCCCGGGCGATCGCCGCTCAGGCCGGTTTGCCTGCGGGTCCGGTGCTCACGGGCGCCGATCTCCAGGCTTTGCAGATCGATGCCGGCACCGATCGCGGCCCGGCTGCCCTCCGCAGCGCTCTGGCCGCGGTGTCGGTGTTTGCACGCGTGCTGCCGCAGCAGAAGCTGCAGATCGTGCGGGCGCTGCAGGCCGCCGGTGAGCTGGTGGCGATGACCGGTGATGGCGTCCATGATGCCGCAGCGCTCAAGGCCGCCGACATCGGTGTGGCGATGGGCCGGCGCGGTACCGCCGTGGCGCGCGAGGCCGCTGATCTGGTGCTGCTGGCGGATGACTTCAGCAGCCTGGTGGAGGCGATCGCCCTGGGCCGCCGCATCGAGGCCAACCTGCAGCGCGCCCTCGGCTACACACTGGCGATCCATCTGCCGATCGCTGCGATCAGCCTGGTGCCGCTGTTGCTGCCGGATCAGCCGCTGCTGCTGCTGCCGGTGCACATCGCCCTGTTGCACCTGGTGATCGATCCGGCCTGCACGGTGGTGTTCGAAGCGCTGCCCGCCGCGGCGGGGCTGATGCGCCAGCCGCCCGCATCGCCGCAGGCACCGCTGTTCGGGCCTGCGATCCGGCGGCGTGCATTGCTGCAGGGCGGGGTCATGGCCGGCTGCGGGCTGCTGATCGCCTGCTGGCCTGATCTGTCGGTGATCGATCGCCGCAGCCTGCTGTTCACATTGCTGTTGCTCGGTGCTGGCGTGCTGGTGTGGCTGCATGGGGAACCGCGCAGCCGCCTCAGCCAGCTGGGGGCTGCGATCGGCCTGGGGCTGTGGCTGCTGCTGCAGGCGATCCCCGGCCTGAATGCCCTGCTGCAGCTGCGGCCCCTGCCGCAGCTCCTGCCGCTGCTCCTGCCGCTGCTGCTGCCGGTTGCGCTGCTGCTGCTGTGGGCAGGGCTGGGCCGCCGCGGCTCCGCACGGGAGGCGCAGCCCCCCCTGCCGCCGGCGCCGGCGCCAGCCGCCAGGCCCTGAGCCAACAAGTCCCGAGCCAGGGCCGCTTCCAGGTGCCGGTTTCGCCAGTCGTGCACGACACCGGCACCGTGGGTGGGCATCAACTACAGGTGCTGCAACGAGCGGGTTGACTCCTGCGCTTCGGCCGCAGCCCTCGCATCGAGTTGGAATCAGCCCTGGGTCCCGAGCCAACAGGTCCTGAGCCAACAGTCCCGAGCCAACAGGCGCTGCGGTTTGCAGGCCTGCAGGCCCGCCAGCTGCATCAATCGGCGACCTGGAGTTCATCCCAGTGCTGCAGATGCGGCACTTCGCTGGTCAGCGCTGGCGGCTGGCGCCAGCCGGCTCGATAGCCCAGCACCACCGGCAGGCCGGCCGCCACCGCCATGCGCAGATCGCTGTTGGCATCTCCGATCAGGGCGCAGCGGTGCGGCTGCACGCCGAGCTGCGCGCAGAGGCCGTGCACGGCCCCGGGACTGGGCTTGGCAGGTCGGTGCGTGGCGCTCCACAGGCCCTGGAACCGGGCCGCCAGCCCGCTGGCATGCAGGAACTCTTCGATGCCGCGCTGATCGTCGTTGCTGATCACGGCGCAGAGCAGACCGGCATCCCGCAGCCGCGCCAGCAGCGGCTCCAGGCCCTCGGTGGGACGGGGACGCTGTTCACCGCCCTGGCCATGCAGCCGATCGGTATCGGCAAACACCTGTTCGCTGATCTCCAGCGCTTCCGGCCAGCCCAGCCCCACCACCACCAACACGGTGGCCGTGGAGATCAGGTTGTGGTCCCGACAGGCCACCGCCGTGGTGCCGCAGGGATCAATCCCCTGCGGCGTGAGGCCGTAGGCCCGCTGCAGCAGCGGGCCGATCTCCTCGCCCCGCAGCTGGACCAGCTCGGCATCGAGCAGCTGCAGACAGCGCTGAATCCGGGCTGTGGCCAGGGCCGCCAGCATCGGCTCGCTGCAGCTGAGCGTGCCGTCCTTGTCGAACAGCACCGCCTCAATCGCAGCCGGACCCCAACCCAGCAGCGGGTCAGGACCCAGGGGCTCACCCCGCAACAGCAGATGCATGGGTTGTACCCCCGGTTGCTGAACTCAGTCGAGCGTGACGCCCATCGGTTCGCCATCCTCCGCCTGCTCCAGCAGCATCTGCTTGTAGCGGGCAGCCATTTCCTCGGCCTTGTCGAACACTTTCTGCGGATCGGTGAGCATGTCGCCCGGCTCCGGTTCGAGCGCCTTGGTGGACAGCGAGATCCGACCCCGCTCGGCATCGAGATCAATGATCATCACCTTCATCTGGTCATTGACATTGAGCACGGTGTGGGGAGTTTCGATGTGCTCGTGGCTGATCTCGGAGATGTGCAGCAGGCCGCTGACGCCACCGATGTCGATGAAGGCACCGTAGGGCTTGATGCCGCGGACCGTGCCCAGCACCACTTCACCCACCTCGAGGCGATTCATCTTGCGCTCCACCAGGGCGCGGCGATGGCTGAGCACCAGGCGATTGCGCTCCTCATCCACTTCCAGGAATTTGAGCGGCAGGAAATCGGCGACCAACTCTTCCTTGGCCTTGCGGGTGCTGATGTGGCTGCCGGGGATGAAGCCGCGCAGGCCCTCGACCCGTACCAGGGCGCCGCCGCGGTTGGTGGCGAACACCTCGCTGTAGATGGTGGCGTCTTCCTTCTGCAGCTGCCGCACCCGTTCCCAGGCGCGCATGTACTCGATGCGGCGGATCGAGAGTGTCAGCTGGCCGTCTTCGTTCTCTTCGCTGAGGATGAAGAACTCGCGCACCTCTCCCGGCTCGAGCACATCGGAGAGATGCTCCACCCGGTTGATCGAAACCTCCTGCAGCGGCATGAAGGCGGCGGTCTTGGCGCCGATATCGATCATCGCCCCTTTCGACTCCAGCGCGAACACGGTGCCGTTGACGACATCGCCGGGCTTGAAGTTGTAGTCGTACTTGCTGAGCAGTGCAGCGAACTCATCGAGGGTGAAGCCGACACCATCGCCATCGCGGGGTGCGACCCTGCTGCTGGAGTCGTCCGCGGCGGGCACATCCTCAAGAAGCGCCTGATCGAAGCCGACCTCCTCGCTGCTGAGATCGGTACTGCTGAGGGCCTCGCGCTCGGACGCAGGGGTCAGGGTCATGGAAAGGGGAAAGGGGGCGGCCTGCCCGGCGGCAGTGCGAAGGGAACACATCCGCCTGCCGCCTGCAGACAGATGCAATCGTCGAATCTAGCAAGCGATCTGCTGCGCCTCCCCGCCCTGCCTCGGCCTTGCCGTGCGCCTGCCGCAGGACGCCTCACCCCCAGGATGCCACGCAGATGCCCGGCCGCGAGCCCGGCCGCGAGCCCGGCCGCGAGACGGGCCGCGAGACGGGCTGCGAGACGGGCTGCGAGACGATGGCAGCGAGCCCGGCCGCGAGCTGATGGCAGCGAGCCGATGGGACCGAGCGGCGCTGGGCCGATCCCGGCGCAGCGCCGCTTCAAAGTGCCGGTTGCGCCAGTCGTGCGCGACACGGGCAGCATGCATGCGCCTAAGCACCCCAGGCGTTGCAAGCAACGGGTTGATGACCTCTGAACTTCGGCCGCAGCCCTCGCACCGAGTTTGAATCAGCCCCTGGATCCCGGCCGTCCTGCCACGGCCCCACCCCTGGTCTGCGTCTGCCCGGATCCCAGGGCTGCCTCAGGGGTGACAGGCTCATTCGCAGCAGCGGCCGAACCACCCGCCGCCGCGGGCTCCAGGGCCCTGCGCGGTGGCCGGTGGCTCAGCTGACGGCCACCAGATCGCTGCGCCCCGGACCCGGCATGCGACTCAGGCCATCCAGGGTGGCGACAAAATCACTGACGCTCTGGAACTGGCGATAGACCGAGGCAAAGCGCACATAGGCCACCTCGCTGATGTCGCGCAGGCGCTGCAGCACCAGTTCGCCGATCTCGCCGCTCGACACCTCGCGCAGGCTGCGCTGCTGCAGCGCCAGCTCGATGTCATCGACCACGGTTTCGAGCTGGGAGAGCTCCAGACCGGTTTTTTCACAGGCCCGCAGCAGGCCATGCAGCAACTTGGCGCGGTTGAATGTTTCGCGGTGGCCGAGCCGCTTGATCACTGTGATCGGCACCGTTTCCACCCGCTCGTAGGTGGTGAAGCGGAACTCGCAGTGGAGACATTCGCGGCGCCTGCGCACGCTGCGACCGGCATCTGCGGCCCGCGATTCGAGCACCCGGCTGTCGGTGTGCTGGCAGGAGGGACATTGCATCCCCGGAGTCGCTCCGCATTCATGTTTCCCAATTCTAGACAGGTGAGTGGACCCAGCCAAGGGGGCCTGCGGCGCCACGGCGACGATTGGGCACAAAAAACCCCCGCCGAGGCGGGGGAAGCGGGCCAGCGGCGGCCGATGCGGGCTCACTTGCCGATCTTCGGGGGATCGCGGAAGGCGATGGCGAAGAACAGGGTGGACAGAGCCAGGGCCAGGATGAGGATGTAAGCGAAGCTCTCCATGGGACGGGGGCGAGTGAGGAGGGGGGCTGGAGATCAGCCGAGGGTGGAGCCGGCCGGAGGCACGTAGCCCTCGGGCAGGCGACGGGTGGACTTGTCGCCGAGCTTCTGGAACAGGCCGAACTCGACCTGATCGCCGAGATCGGGATCGATGCCGGCGAACACATCGCGATACAGGGTGCGGGCCCCGTGCCAGATGTGGCCGAAGAAGAACAGCAGCGCGAAGCAGGCGTGGCCGAAGGTGAACCAGCCGCGCGGCGAGCTGCGGAAGGTGCCGTCGGAGTGGTACGTCTCGCGATCGAACTCGAACGCCTCGCCGAGCTGGGCCTTGCGGGCCAGGCGCTTGACCTCAGCCGGATCGGTGTAGGTGTTGCCGTTGAGGGCGCCGCCGTAGACGGTGGCCGTGACTCCCTGCTGCTCGAACGAGTACTTGGCCTCGGCCCGGCGGAAGGGGATGTCAGCACGGACGATGCCGTTCTGATCCTCGAGCACCACGGGGAAGTTCTCGAAGAAGTTGGGCAGACGGCGCACCTGCAGCTCGTTGCCCTGGTTGTCGGTGAAGCTGATGTGACCCAGCCAGGAGGTGGGCAGGCCATCGCCATTCACCATCGGACCGACGCGGAACAGACCGCCCTTGGCCGGGCTGTTGCCCACGTAGTCGTAGAAGGCGAGCTTCTCTGGAATCGATGCCCAGGCCTGCTCCTTGCTGGCGCCGTTGTCGATCGCGGTCTGAACGCGGCGGTTGATCTCAGTCTTGAAGTAGCTCTGATCCCACTGGTAGCGGGTGGGGCCGAACAGCTCGATCGGGGTGGCGGCGGCGCCATACCACATCGTGCCGGCCACAATGAAGGCGGCGAAGAACACGGCGGCGATGGCACTGGCCAGCACAGTTTCGCTGGTGCCGATGCGGAGGGCCATGTGCTCGCGCTCCGGCGGACGGGTGGTGATGTGGAAGATGCCGGCGATGATGCCGACGATGCCGGCGGCGATGTGGTGCGCGACGATGCCGCCGGGGTTGAAGGGGTTGAATCCCTCCGGTCCCCAGGCGGGCTGGACCGCCTCGATGTGGCCACCGATGCCGTAGGGATCACTGACCCACATGCCGGGGCCGAACACGCCGGTGAGATGGAAGGCTCCGAAGCCGAAGCAGCCGAGACCGGCCAGCAGCAGGTGAATGCCGAAGATCTTGGGCAGGTCGAGGGCCGGTTCGCCGGTGCGCGGGTCCTGCCAGATCTCCAGATCCCAGAAGGTCCAGTGCCAGATGGCCGCCAGGAACAGCAGGCCACTGAAGATGATGTGGGCGGCGGCGACCCCTTCGAAGCTCCAGAAGCCGGGATCGACACCGGTCTCGCCGGTGATGCTCCAGCCACCCCAGCTGCCCGTGACGCCCAGGCGAGCCATGAAGGGCATCACAAACATGCCCTGGCGCCACATGGGGTTGAGCACCGGGTCGGAGGGGTCGAAGATGGCGAGCTCATAGAGCGCCATGGAGCCGGCCCAGCCGGCGACCAGGGCGGTGTGCATGAGGTGCACGGCGAGCAATCGGCCCGGGTCGTTGATGACGACCGTGTGCACCCGGTACCAGGGCAATCCCATGGGGGTCAGATCTGGGTGGGTTGGCGATCGGCCAGGCCGATCCGTTCGGCGATGGTAGTGGGTGCGGATGGCCGCACGGGGCGGAGGTAACGGACCGCAACCGCGACGGCCCGGGCCGCGATCACAATGCCCTTATCCCCCACCCCGGCCCCCCATGCCCGTGATCCGATTCCTGCGTGAGGCGCGCGAAGTGGAGTGCTACCCGGGCGAAAACCTGCGCGAGGTGGCCCTGCGCGAGGGCATCGAGCTCTACGGGCTCAAGGGCAAGCTGGGCAACTGCGGCGGCTGCGGCCAGTGCATCACCTGCTTTGTCGACGTGGAAGGCGCCGCGCCGACAGCCCTCTCTCCCCGCACGGCGGTGGAGGAGCGCAAGCTGCGGGGCCGTCCCCAGTCCTGGCGATTGGCCTGCCAGTCGCTGGTGGAGCAGTCGCTGGTGGTGCTGACCCGCCCGCAGCTGGGGCTGGCCGATCGCCAGGCCGCCCTGGCCCGGGCCCTGGCCGCGCCGCTGCCCGCCGGGCCCACCGCCTGGCCGACACCCGTGGGCGAGCCGGAACCGCAGGCCGGCGAGGACGCCGCGGCAACCACTGCCGCGACCGCTGCCGCGACCGCTGCCGCGACCGCCGCGGCAACCACAACGAGCAGTGAAGCCGGGGCCGGTGAGCCCGAGCAGCGGTGATACCTTCGGCAGGATCCTCCCGTCAGCCATGGAAACCAACGATCTCGGATTCGTTGCCAGCCTTCTGTTCGTCCTGGTTCCGGCGGTCTTTCTGATCATCCTCTACATCCAGACCAACAGTCGTCAGGGGGGCTGAGGCCTCCCATTCGGCAGCCTCGATCCCGGAGCCTCGATCTGGCCCGGCAGCAGATCCCGCCCGGCAGCTGGTCCGGTGATCCGGCTGCGGGCTGGTTGCGGCTTTCGGCCGGTGCCCGCTGGCGGCGGGTTTTCGCTGTCGATTGGCTGCGGCTGTGGCCGGCTGCAGTTTTGGCCGGCTGTGGCCGTGGCTGGCCGTAGCTGGTTGTAGTTGTGGTCAGCTGTGGTCCTGGCTGGCCGTGGCCCGGCCGCAACTGTGGCTGGTTGTGGCTTTGGCCGGCTGTGCCCGTGGCTCGCCGTAGCTGGTTGAAGCTGTGGTCAGCTGTGGCCGTGGCTGGCCGTGGCTGGTTGTAGTTGTGGCCGGCTGTGGTCCTGGCTGGCCGTGGCCCGGCCGCAACTGTGGCTGGTTGTAGCTGTGGTCGGCTGTGGCCGTGGCTCGCCGTAGCTGGTTGTGGCTGTGGTCGGCTGCGGCTGCGGTCGGCCGGGCGGCTCACGTCCGTCGTCCTGCCGCGGCGCCAGCCAGCCCCGCCGGGACCCGGCCCGGCGGCAGGGCCGCTTCAACGTGCCGGTTGCGTTGCGCCAGTCGTGCGCGGACACCGACACCGTGCGTGGGCATCAGCATCCCAGGCGCTGCAGGGATCGGGTTGACTCCTGCGCTTCGGCCGCAGCCCCCGCACCGAGTTGGAATCAGCCCTGGACCCGGCGGGGCTTGTATGCCAGAACCGCCTCAGGTCAGCCGCGCCCTTCGGGCTCGCGCACCAGCAGCACCGGCGCCTGGGCATGCACACGGATGAAATCGCTCACGGAGCTGCCCAGCAGGCGATCGAGATCCACCAGCCCCTTGGCCACCAGCGGGCGGCGATCCTGGGATGCGATCACCACCAGATCGGCCTTGACCTCCTCGACCGTGGCACAAACCGCCCGGCCGACGTCGCCGGTGCGATGCAGCGGCTGCATGGTCACCCCAAAGCTGCGGGCTCGCTGCACGGCCTTGTCCAGCACCTCATCGGCGGGGGAGCGGCCGCCACGGGACGGGGTGATGTCCTGACGGGTGACATGCACACCGGTGAGGCTGCCGCCCGGGATGCCCGCCACCAGCTCGCAGGCCAGGCGGATGGCGTCATCGCCGACGCCGGTGCCATCGACGGTGACCAGCACCCGGTTCACCGCCCGCACATACAGGTCGTCGCGCACCAGCAGCATCGGCCGGGTGGAGAGCTGGAACACGTACTGGCTGGCGCTGTTGGCCAGGATCGACTGCAGCCGCCCCAGTCCTCGCGATCCCATCACGATCAGATCGGCATTGATCTCGTCGGCCACCCGCAGCACGGTCTGCTTGGTGTCGCCCTGGCGCACCAGGGTGGTGGCCTCGGCAGCGCTGAGCCCGATACGGCTGATCGCCTCCTCCACCAGCGACCGGGAGCGGCTGCGGTGCTCCTCGAGATCGCTGCCCACCTGCTCGGGGATCACATGCAGCAGGGTGACCTTCGCCTGGCGGCAGGGGGGGATGTCCCGCAGGATGCGGACCATGTCCTCGACCTGGCCCTTGCCGGAATCGGCGACGAGAAGATTGCGGAACACTGGCTGTCGAACGGTCCTGTCGTCAGCCTATGGCCGATTCGCTCGCCCTCTCCCCCTTCAGCAATACCGTGATGCAACCGCTGACTCCGCCCCCGGCATCGCCGCCCGCTGCCCTGCCCTGGCGGCTGGTGCGCCGCGTGCTCCCCCAGCACACCGATCACGCCGGGGTGATGTGGCACGGGGCCTACCTGGCCTGGCTGGAGGAGGCCCGTGTGGAGGCCCTGGCCGCGGTGGGGCTGGCCTACAGCGACCTCTCGGGCCGTGGCCTCGAACTGCCGGTGGTCTCGCTGGCGATCGAGTACCACCAGTCGCTCCTGCATGGCGATCGGGTCGAACTGCTCAGCGAGGCCCTGCCGCGACGGGGGGTGCGATTGCCCTGGCGCAGCCGCTTCCTCGGCCCGGATGGCCAGCTGGCGGCCGAGGCGCGGGTGGAGCTGGTGCCGCTGGATCTCTCCCTGGGACCGCAGCGCCGTCGCCTGTTGCGCCACCTGCCGCAGGACCTGGCCCAGGCGGTGCAGGCGCTCGGCCGCGGTCCCGCGGCTGCCTGAACGTCGCACTCTCGATCGGCAGCTGCCGTCGTGGCGGCGCGGATCCCGGCGGTGGTGGCGCCGGATTCAGATCCGAGCGGCGGGCAGCAGCAGCCAGCCAGCCAGCTCCGCCAGCAGCAGAGCGGCGCTCAGGCCCGCCAGCAGCTGGTAGGTCCAGGCGGGGGTGAGCCGGTCCACCGCCCGGCAATCGAGGCCACTGGCGGCGGCAAAGCGGCTGAGGAACAGCTCGAAGCGGGCGACCCGCTGCGGCAGCAACCAGGCACGGCCGTCGACGGCGCTGCGCACGTAGAACACCCGGCCGCCCTGGCTGGTGGTCTGGGCCTGCAGGGCCTGCACCTCCCTCCAGGAGAGGCTCCAGCCCCGGCGCAGCAGCCAGGCGCACCAACGGGGGTGGCCCACCTGGATGCCGCGGGCATCCAGCACCACCTGCTCGCTGCTGATCGCCAGCACGATCACCAGCCCGAAAGGCACCGCCAGCGCCAGCGGCAGCTGCAGCGGCTGCGGGGCCAGAAACGGCAGCGGCAGCACCAGGGCCAGATACAGCAGCACCAGGGTGAGCCGAATCAGGGTCGCCATCGGATGCACCTGCGGCGCGGCGCCGGCAGCGGCGGCGGCGCCAGCCTTCGAGGCCGCAGCAGACTGCGCGGCGGCGGCCAGCCCAGTGCCAGCGGTGGCAGCCATGCCAGTCGCAGTCGCAGTCGCAGTGCCAGCGGCAGCGGCAGTGCCAGCGGCAGCGGCAGTGGCAGTGCCAGCGGTAGCGGCAGCGGTAGCGGCAGCGGTAGTGGCAGTGGCAGCCGTGCCAGTGGTGTCAGCGGCGGCAGCGGTGGCAACAGTGCCCGTGGCAGCCATGCCAACGGTGCCAGCGGTGCCAGCCATGCCAGCAGTGCCTGTGGCGCTGCCAGTGGGATCGGCGTCGTGGTCGAGCGCGGCGAAGGGAGGCATTCAGCGATCCTCGGGGGAACCGGGCAGCGGGGCGAGCGTGGCCGCCGGCTGGTAGCGGCCTCCGAACACCTCGGCTTCACGACCCTTCCAGAACTCACCCAGGCGCATCAGATCGGCGTGGGCCTCCTGCAGACGGCTCAGGTATTCATTCGGATCCAGGTTCGCCTTCGCCTCCTTGAGCTTGGCGAGGCGCAGCAGATGCCACATCCAGGGCTTGCCCAGTTCACCGCGCTGTTCGAGGTAGCGGGCCAGATCCTCGGAACTGGGAAGTGGGGCGGCGCCCATCGGCATGCTGGAAGGGCACTTCACCCTATGCCGCATCCCGGGCTCGTTGTGGCCGCCGGGCCCCGGGCCGTTGCCGAACCGGCGATCCAGACACCGCGTCGGGCGGATGGCCGCCAGGTGGTCGCCCGGCCCGCGATCGAGGCACCCCGCAGGGCTGCCTGCCAGTCACGCCGGCCACTCCGCTCACAATCGATCCTGCCGGCGTGGACAACATTTGATCCTGCGGCAGTGGATCCTGCAGCCGCCATGCTGAGCTGAGATTTCGACTTTGAAGCAGCCCTGAGGCACCCCGCACCGCCATGCTGATTCCTGCTCACCGCCGTTCGGAAATGCTGGGCATGCACGCCGGCCTGAGCGATCGACTCACCGGGGCGAGCTTGCCGCTGGAGATCCCTCGCCACCGGTTGGCGGAACAGGGCCTGCAGGCGGATCTGGCCTATGAGCTGATCCATGAGCACCTGATGCTCGATGGCAATGCCCGCCTCAACCTGGCCACGTTCGTGAGCACCTGGATGGAACCCCAGGGGCTGCGGCTGATGGAGGTCTGCGCCGATAAGAACATCATCGACAAGGACGAATACCCCCAGACCGCCGAGATCGAGGAGCGCTGCCTGAGGATCCTGGCCGACCTCTGGAATGCACCCGAGCCGCTGCGTACCGTCGGCACCTCCACCACCGGTTCCAGTGAGGGCTGCATGCTCGCTGGCCTGGTGCTGCGTTGGCATTGGCGCCAACGCCAGCGGGCCGCCGGCCGGGATGGCAGCCGCCCGAATCTGGTGATGGGCAGCAACACCCAGATCTGCTGGGAAAAGTTCTGCGCCTATTTCGATGTCGAGCCGCGGCTGGTGCCGATCACGCCATCGCGCCTGCAGCTTGGGGCGGCGGAGGCGATCAGCCACTGCGATCACAACACGATCGGTGTGGTGGGGATTCTGGGCAGCACCTTCGATGGCAGCTATGAGCCGATCGAAGCCCTGCAGCGGGCCCTCGATCAGCTGCAGGAGCATCAGGGGCTCGACATCCCGATCCATGTGGATGCCGCCTCCGGCGGTTTCGTGGCGCCATTCACAACGCCGGGCCTGGTCTGGGATTTCCGCCTGTCGCGGGTGCTGTCGATCAATGCCAGTGGCCACAAATACGGTGGTGTGCTCCCCGGTGTGGGTTGGGTGCTCTGGCGTGATGATGCCCTGCTGCCCGAAGAGCTGCGTTTCAACGTCAACTACCTCGGGGGCCAGATGCCCACCATCGGCATGAACTTCTCGCGGCCGGGGGCACAGATCATCGGTCAGTATTTCAACTTCCTGCATCTGGGACGCGCCGGCTTCCGTGCCCGCATGGCCACCCTCGAAGCGATTGCGGTCCACCTGGCTGAGGGCATTGCCGCCCTGCCGCCGCTGCAGCTGGTCAGCCATCCCCTCGGCCAGCTGCCGGTGTTTGCCGTGCGGCTTGATCCGGCCGTGGATCGCTGGGATGTCTTTCACCTGTCCGATAAGTTGCGCGAACGGGGCTGGTTGGTGCCGGCCTGTACCCTGCCCGCCGATTGTGAACAGATCGCGGTGCTGCGCTTCGTGATCCGGGCCGGCTTCAGCCGCGATATGGCCGATGTCCTGCTGGAGGATCTGGAGCGGTCGGTGCGCTGGTTCGACCATCTCGATCGGCCGATGCCCACCGCCATGGGGCAGGTCGGATCCTTCCATCACTGAGCGCCACGACCGTGATCGATCAAGGCTCGTTTCAGCATTACCTGATCGGCCTGCTGGCAATCGGCAATAACATCTCGGCGCTGGGATCGTTTCTGGCCGCCAGCGAGGGGCTGAGCCCCAGGCGGCTGGATCAGATGATCCTGATCACCAGTGCGGCCTGCCTGGCATTTCTGCTGTTGTTCATGCTCACGGGTCGAGCGCTGCTGGGCTTTTTCGGCATCTCGATCAGCAGTTTTCAGATCGCCGGCGGGCTGCTGCTGGCGCGGGTGGGCCTGCAGATGATCGATGCCCGCGGTTTCCGGGCCGCCGCTGCCGCTGAGCCGAAGCCGCAGGCGGCGGGGCGGCCGGGCGGCAGCGGCCGCGATCAGGCCCGGCTCGGCGAGGCGGTGGTGCCGATCGGCATCCCGCTCACGGTGGGGGCCGGCACCTTCTCCGCCGTGGTGCTGTTCGCCACCAGCGCCGCCCGCCAGGGCACCTCCCCGAGTCTGCTGGCGGCCATCGTCAGCCTTGTGCTGATCAATGCTGTGGTGTTCCGCTTCGCCAGCATCGTGATGCAGCGGCTGGGGCCGCTGGGGTTGCTGCTGTTCACCCGGATCATGGGTCTGTTCACCCTGGCGATCGGTGTTGAGTTCGTGCTGCATGGCCTCACCATGGTGGTTCGAACCCGGGGCTGAAAGAGTCTGGCGCTGCATCGGATCGCCGAGGAGCGCAACTGTAGGTTGCAATCTCTATCGCATGACGGCTGGGTGCAGGACGAATCAACGCCGCAGGCAATCCTTGAGATCGCGCAGGCGCTGGTCGATGGAGCCCAGCAATTCAAGTGCGAACATCGGTGCTTCCTGCACTGCGAACAGGAATTTCTCCCGGTTCATCACCAACACCCGGCAAGGGGTCACAGCCCGGGCCATGCCATAGCGGCGGTGGTCATGGGTCACGAGGGCGCCGGCGCCGAACACATCGCCTGCCTGGATTGTCTCAAGGCCCTGGTCGCCGTTCCAGGTCAGTTCAACCGTGCCCTCCAGCAGGCCGAACATGCAATCGCCGGGTTCCCCCGGGCGGAAGATCACCTCACCGGCCTCCACAGACAGAACTTCACCCTTGCTGGCCAGGGCGCGCATGGTGTCAAGAGCATTCATGGAGTCAGTTCGCGGCAGGAGGATTCAGCAGCATGGGCAGCAGCACTGATGGCAGCACTGGCAGCGAGACTGACAGTGAGGCTGGCAGTGGCAGTGGCAGTGACCTTCGCACTGGCACTGCTGCCGGCGGCGGTGTGACGTGGCGTTGGCAGTGGGGCTGGCAGTGGATCTGGCCCTCGCACATCTGTGCGGGACTGGACCCGGGCGCACCGTAGGCAGGGGAGCAGCCCCGACGCTGCCGTCTGGATCACACGCGGCTGATCGCCAGCGGCGCCCCGAGGCCGCCGCGCACATCGGCCGGTGCCAGGCGGCCGTCCTTGTCGGTGTCGAGGGCATCGAAGACGGCATCGCTGCCCAGCCATTCCTCGCGGGTGATGCAGCCATCCCCATCGAGATCATTGAGCAGAAAGATCTCATGCACGGCATGGGTGAAGGCGGCGCCCCCCTCCAGCTCGGCCAGGCGATGGGCCAGCTGCGCCTCGAGGGTTTCGATCGCCTTGCTGAAGCCACGGATGCCTTCATCCAGCTTCTCCGTGGCCATCGCATCCGCTGCCATCAGGCCATCGAAGCGGGCGCGGTCGAGCTGCAGCTGCGGCTCGCTGGCGCCGGGATCCAGGGCCTGGAGCTTGCGCTCCAATGTGCCCTCGGCGCTGCGCAGCTGATCCATCAGCGCCGGCGAGATCGTGAGCAGATCGCAACCGGCCAGCTCGATGATTTCCTCGATGTTGCGGAAACTTGCCCCCATCACCTCGGTGCGATAGCCATAGTTTTTATAGTAGTTGAAGATGCGTGTGACCGACAGCACACCCGGATCCTCAGGGCCGGGATAGCTGTCGCGACCTGTGCTCTTCTTGTACCAATCAAGGATGCGACCCACGAACGGCGAGATCAGGGTGACGCCGGCCTCGGCGCAGGCCACCGCCTGGGCGAAACCGAACAGCAGCGTCAGGTTGCAATGGATGCCCTCCTGCTCCAGCCGCTCGGCGGCGCGGATGCCCTCCCAGGTGGAGGCGATCTTGATCAGCACCCGCTCGCGGCCGATGCCGGCGGCTTCATACAGGCCGATCAGCTTGCGGGCCTTGGCGATCGTGGCCTCGCTGTCGAAGCTGAGCCGGGCATCCACCTCGGTGGAGACCCGACCGGGCACGATCCGCAGAATTTCCCTGCCGAAGATGACGCTGATCTCATCGAGGGCTTCGCTGACCACCGCATCGGCCCCCGCCTCCGCCCCCAGCACCTGGCGGGATTCCCGCAGCGAGCGGTCGATCAGTTCCTGATAGGCGGGGATCTGGGCGGCGGCGAGGATCAGCGACGGATTGGTGGTGGCATCCCGCGGTGTGAACTGGCGGATGGCGTCGATGTCGCCGGTGTCGGCCACCACCACGGTCATCGCGGCGAGTTGATCGAGCAGGTTGGCCATGGGTGCGAAAGGGCTGCGGAGGAGCGCGGACGCTCGCAGGGAGTGCTTCTGGCAGCCACGCTAGCCAGGGCCATCCGGGGCGCCCAAGCGGTGTCGGCCTGCGTGCGCGGAGGAGCACAGTCGCTTCCCCGCTGCTGCCGCTGGCCTGATCCCCAGGCTCTGCTCACAGCAGTTCCGCTCCGATCAGGCGCCGCCAGCTGGGTCCCTGTGGTTCGCTGCGGTCCACGGCGCCACGGCGCCACGGCGGCTCGGGCGGCTCGGGCGGCTCGGGCGGCTCGGGCGGGCCGCCCGGCCGGCTGGCCCGCTGTGCTGGTCCTGCCGGCTGGCCTGCCGTCCGCCGTGGCGCCCGGGGTTCGGCCCCGGCCAGCTCAGCGGCAGGGCCGCTTTCCAGTGCCGGTTGCGTCAGGCGCACGCGACACGGGCACCATCAAGGAGCCTGCTGAAAAACCCGCTTGCGGACCGATCCAGCCTCTGGGCAGGCGTCGAGAACCCAGGCACAGCCGGGTTCCAGTGCCATGGTGGGTGCTCGGGATCAGGCGTTGTCCGAGTTTTTCAGCGAACTCTTAAGGAGCCTCAGCACCCCAGGCGCTGCCAGGAGCGGGTTGACCTCGGCGCGGGTTGACCTCCGCGCTGCAGCCGCAGCCCACGCGCTGAGTGGCAATCAGCCCTGAGCTCAGCGGCGCTCGGGGCTGGGGCCGACCGGGGCGGCGCCAGCCGGTGGGACGCCAGTCGGCGGCGGGACGTTAGCCGCTGGGAGGCGGGCGCCGAGGCGGGCAGCGCGGACGGGCCTTGCGGCGCTGGGGGTGATCGCCACCGCCCGGCTGGGGCGGATCTTCTCGATCACCAGCAACGCCTCAACGATCTGCCGCGCCACCGGCACCGCCACGGTGGATCCGTAGGCATTGCTCCCCTGCGGTTCATCGACCACCACCAGCACCACATAGCGGGGATCCTCGATCGGCAGCACCGCCACGAAGCTGCAGATGCGGGCACCGGCGATGTAGACGCCATTGCGCGCCTTCTGGGCCGTGCCCGTCTTGCCACCGAGCCGGTAGCCGGGAATCTGCAAACCCTTGCCGCTGCCCTGCTCCACCACCTGCTCCATCCAGGCGAGCACCTGACGGCTGACCTGCCGATCGAGCACAGGCAGCGCCGAGGACTGGCTGACGCCGGCCAGCGCCTCGCTGGAGCGCAGCCCTCGCGTGATGTGCGGGCTGACCAGGCGACCGCCATTGGCGAGCATCGCGTGCAGCTGCAGCAGCTTCAGCGGCGTCAGCGAGAAACCCTGGCCGAAGGCCGTCACCGCCGGCTCGATCGGGCTGGCCAGGAACTCGCTGCGAGGCTTCAGCTGGCCGGCCACCGCTCCCGGCAGATCGGTGTCGGGCCTCTGATCCAGCCCCAGCCGCTTCAACCAGCTCCAGTAGCGAGCCGGTGGCAGATGCGCCATCGCCTCCACCATGGCCACATTGCTCGACACGGCCAGAACCGTGCCGAAATCGATCAGCCCATGGGCGCTGTGGTCGTTGTTGAAGATCGGCCAGCCACCGATCATCAGCTGGCCTCGATCCATCACTTTGCCCCTGGGATCAATCACCTTCTCCTGCAGCGCCAGGGCCAGATTGATCGGCTTGAAGGTCGAGCCCGGCTCGTAGAGATCCTGCACCGACCATTCCCGGAACAGCCCGGGGTTGTAGTTCCAGAAGCGATTGGGGTCATAGGTGGGGGTGGATGCCAGCGCCAGCAGTTCGCCGCTGTGGGCATCCATCACCAGCGCGGCACCGCGGCGGGCACGCCACTGCTTCACCTGCCGGGCCAGGGCCTGCTGGGCCACCTGCTGCAGGCGCGAATCGAGGCTGAGCTGCAGCCGCAGATCGTCGCCGTACAACGAACCCGGCTGGATGCCATCCGGCAGCGGCGTGCCATCGGCCCACTGCCGCATCGTGAACGTGCTCTCCTGGCGGCGCAGATCCCGATCGCGGCTCAACTCCAGCCCCGCCTGGGGCAGCCGCTCCAGATTCAGAAATCCCACCACATTGGCGAACAGCGAACCCTGGGGGTAAAGCCGCTGTGGATAGGCCTCCAGATCGAGACCATTGATGCCCAGCGCGCGGATCCTGGCGGCGGTGTCGGCATCGAGGCCCTCCGCCAGCCGCACGCCGCTGCGGCGCTGGCCGATCGTTCGCAGCAGCTGCTTGCTCGGCAGCTGCAGCACTTTCGCCAGCGGTCCGATCACCTCGGCCGGGCGGCGCACGACAGCGTCGCGATCGCCCCGCAGGCGAAACAAATGCGGATGGGCCCACAGGGTGAAGCGCTTCTCATCGAGAGCCACCAGCCGGCCGTTGCGATCGACGATCGTGCGGCGCTGGCGCAGCGGCACCAGGGTCTGCGTCTGCAGAGCCCGAGCCCGGACCAGCAGGCGATCACCCTGCACCAGCTGCAACCAGGCGAGCCTGCCGGCCAGTCCGGCCAGGGCGGCGACCAGCAGCAGATACACGGCCAGCAGGCGCCGCTGGGGGAGAGGCTGACCCGGTCCTCCCTGGCGGTGGCGACCACCGGGGGTGCGGGCGGGCGGGCCGGATCGTCCGGAGGGACGGGCCGCTCCCCCCGGCGGATGGCGGCGCGCGGAGGCAGACGCCATTCAGAAGCCCGCAGCGATCCGCTGCTGCTGCAGCTCCGCCAGCAGCGGCCGAGTCGAGGGGCGAGGCAACGCCTCGGGTTGGCGCAGATGGATCAGGTTTTCACTGCTGGTGGGCACCACCGCACCGGAGCGGCGCGCGCGCTCGATGTGATGCTGCTCGAGCACGGCGGCGGACTCCTGCAGGCGCTGCTCCAGATCCCGCGCCGCCACCAGTTCTCGGTAGCTGCGGGCCCAGTCGTTCTGCCAGTGGCTGGTCAGGGCACTGAGACCGAACAGCGACAGACCCAGCCCGACCAGCACCACCGTGGTGGCGCGATGCACAGCCGCCAGCCAGGGCGCCTGCTGCTCCAGCCGCTGGCTCGCGCCGCCCCCGTCCGGCAGCGGCAGCGCTTGGCCTCGGCCCTGGCGGCGCTGCCGCGGCCGGGCGGGTGGAACGAGGGTGGCGACCACGGCACATTCGCACAAATCCTGCGCAAGTGAACCACCCGTGGCCCGCAGCGGCAACCATCGGCGCCGGTCCGCCGGCCGGCTCAGTTGGCGAGCACCAGCAGATTCAGCAGCGTGAAGCCGTTCCAGAGGGCATGCATCAGCACCGAGGCCCCCAGGCGCCCGCTGCGCCAGCGCAGGATGCCGAGGCCGATGCCGAGCACCAGCAACGGCCCGAACTCCGCCAGGCTCAGGTGGGCCAGGGCGAACACCGCAGCGCTGGCCAGCACCGCCGGCCGCGCACCCCAGCGCTGGGCCAGCACCGGCAGCAGCACGCCCCGGAACAGGGTTTCTTCAAACAGCGGCGCCAGCACCATGGCCGTGAGCGCGAAGCAGAGCAGCGCCCAGGGATCGGAACTGGTCAGCACCAGATCGAGCAGGGGATTGCTGCCGCCCGGGTTGTGCCACAACCGCTCGATCAACCAGCCGCACAGGGCCACGGCCGGCAGCACCATCAGCACCGCCGCCAGAGCTCGCTGCAGCGCCGGCAACGGCGGGCGCCAGCGCCACTGCAGCCAGCCCCCCGCCGGTGGCGGCTGTGCCACGGCGTTCAGCATCAGGGCGAGGATCAGCAGCGGTGCCGCCATCAGCCCCAGGTAGAGCAGCAGCACCAGCAGCCCCTGCTGCAGCGATCCCGTCAGCGACAGGCCGGCCAGCAGTCGCGGCAGCCACGCCTGCAGCAGCGGCGGCACGATCACCTCACCGAGCAGCACGAAGCCACCGGCGATCAGCAGCGTGACATCGAGCAGGCTCAGCGGTGGGCCGAGCAGCGGTGGTGCCGCCGGCAGGCGCCGCTGGCGCAGCAGCCAGAGCTGACGCAGCAGCAGGCCCACACCGAGCAGCAACAGCGGCAGCGGCAGCACATTCACCACCGCCAGCTGCAGCAGCAGCCGCCCGCCGGAGCTGCTGGCCGGGCAGGAGCCCAGCTGTTCGCACACGAGCCGGGCCAGCATCGGTGTCGGTCGCCAGGGGCTGAGCAGCGTCCGTTGCAGCTCCGCATCCAGCTGTTCGCCGCGGCTCAGCGCCTGCAGCAGCGGCCGCAGGGGTGCCTCCAACCGCTGCTCGAGCTGCTGCAGGCGCTCGGCGCTGGCCTCGGGCCGACGGCCTCGCTCCAGCAGGGCCAGCTCCAGCTGCTGGGCCGGTGGCAGCGGCGGGCTGGCCGCGGCCTGCTGCCGGCGGCGCAGCTCCTGCACCAGGGCGGCACGGGGCTCCTCCCCGAACAGGGAGCTGCGCAGTGGCTCCTCCACCACCTCGGCCGCCAGGGCGGTCAGCTCCAGTTGCCGCAGGCTGAGGGCATCGGCCACGGAGGGGCGGCGCAGGCTGTCGAGCAGGCCCTGGAACCAGAGCAACAGGCTCAGGGCCAGGCAGATCAGCGTCAGCAGCACCTTCCAGCCCGGCGCCGCAGCTGGGTTGCCCCCTCCGGGGGCCTTGGTCGTGGGCACGGGTGTGGGGCGGGATGGGGGAACAGGGGCGCTCAAGCGCGGGTGAGAGGCAGCGGACTGCGCCGATTCTCACCGTCGGAGGGTCCAATACGATGCCGATGCCTGCGGCACAAGGTCCGTGCCCCTCCGCCTGATCCTGGTCCGCCACGGCCTCAGCAGCTACAACCTCGAACGGCGCATCCAGGGGCGCGATGACCGTTCCAGCCTCAGCGAGCCGGGGGTGGAACAGGCCCGTGCCGTCGCCCGCAGCCTCGCCGAGCTGCCGATCGATGCCGCCTGCAGCTCACCGCTGCGCCGCGCCGCCGACACCGCCCGGCTGATCCTCGCGGGGCAATCCCAGGCGCCGCCGCTCCAGCTCAGCGACGGTCTGCTCGAAATCGATCTCTCCCCCTGGAGCGGCCTGTTGCGCCAGGAGCTGAGCCATCACGATCCGGAAGGGGAGCGGCGCTGGCGGCTGGCACCCCACACCCTGGAGCTGCAGCATCCCGATGGCCGCAGCTACCTGCCGCTGCCGGAGCTGATGCAACAGGCCGCACAGTTCTGCCGGCAGCTGCAGGAGCAGCACCGCGAGGCCCTCAGCGGCTCCGCCCCGCAGACCGTGCTGGTGGTGGCCCACAACGGCATCCTGCGCTGCCTGGTGCTGCAGCTGCTGGGTCTGCCGGCCAGCGGCTTCCGCCGCCTGCGGCTCGACAATGCCTCGATCTCGGTGCTGAACCTCAGTCGCAGCGGCGACAACGA
>Ga0172372_10002832_pt1 | contig 26054 bp, 18 predicted proteins | sample LakKiv5m_2_FD_114544 | JGI IMG/M metagenome (GOLD analysis project Ga0172372, IMG submission 114544) | Freshwater microbial communities from Kabuno Bay, South-Kivu, Congo - kab_092012_9.5m | ecosystem: Environmental > Aquatic > Freshwater > Lake | place: Democratic Republic of the Congo...
AGCAGATGTTTGAAGTGGCTTTATCACGGCGAATATGTTGTTCGCGAGCATTAAGTGTTAAAACGTAACCATGTTTGCCATCGGCGTCAATCGTGGCACCGCAAATTCTACCGGGCATTTGGCGCACAAATTCTTTTTTGCATGCAAAATAGCCAAGCAACGGGCCACCAAAATTTAAACCAACACCCAGTGAAGAAGCCTCGCCAACGACGATATCAGCCTTGGATGGTGCTTCAAGCAAACCAAGCGCTAAAATTTCATTGACGACTACAATCATCAGGGCACCAACGGCATCGCATTTTTTGCGCACCTCATTTAAATCAATAATATTGCCGTAAAAATCAGGATATTGAACAACAACAGCGCTACAATTTTCATCAATATTTTCAACCAACTTAGCTTGATTTAAATCTAAAAAAGTTTTGCAAACCGCAAGATAGTCGGGGTGGATATTGCCGTGAACGGCGATGTTTTTGCGGGAGTTTTTAATGCGCAAACTCATCAAGCAAGCTTCGGCTAGCGAAGTGGCGCCATCATACATTGAGGCGTTAGCAACTTGCATTCCTGTAAGCAAAGAAATAATTGATTGAAATTGAAAAATCACCGCCAAAGTCCCTTGTGAAATTTCTGGTTGATAAGGGGTGTAAGAAGTTAAAAATTCCGATCTTTGGATTAAATGATCAACCGCAGATGGGATATGATGTTTGTAGCAACCGGCTCCTAAAAAAAATGAACCTTGCGAGGCGGGGCGATTTTTTTTGGCAAATTCATTGAGAATTTTTTCGACTTCAATTTCACCTTGATGAGATTGGAGTCCATCAATTGGTTTTTTGAGTAAAAATTGATCTGGGACGGCATCATATAATTCGTTTACACTTGATACGCCAATTTCGGCAAGCATTTGTCTGCGGTCATTTTCGGTAAGAGCAAGATAGCGCATTGTTTTAGAGTTAAATTGAGAATTAATTTGATTGTAAGTGCGAAATAAATTGCGAACGAGTATCAAAAAATTCAAGTAATTTTCAAGAGCTTATTTTAGAAAAATCGGATAGAAATTTTGATAAAATTGGATGTTTTTATTGGATTATTTCACTAAATTATTTCACTAAATTATTTCACTGGGGGCTATTTTTTTTTCGTATAAAGCTCTGCCAACTATGGCGCCGATAACTCCATCTTTTTTGAGTTCTCGAATTTTTTTAACATCTTCGCTTGATGCTACTCCGCCAGAAGCAATTATTGGAATAAGAAGATTTTCAGCAAGTTTTTTGGTACCACTTGCATCAAAGCCAGCCATGGTTCCATCGCGCGAAATGTCGGTATAAATAATGGCGCTTGCTCCACAATATTCTAGTCTTTTTCCGAGTTCAATTGCCGAAATTTTTGAATCTTCGACCCAGCCTTGAGTTGCGACTCCGCCATTTTTTGCATCGATTCCTATAACAATTTTGCCATGAAATTTTTTGCAAGCCTCAATAACTAATTGTGGATTTTTGAGAGCAATAGTACCAAGAATAACGCGATTTATCCCCCAAGACAAAGCTTCTTCAATGTCGTTAAGTGATCTAATTCCACCCCCAAGTTGAATCGGAATTTTAATTGATTTGAGAATTTCATTAATGGATTGTTTATTGGTTATTTTGCCATTTAATGCGCCATCAAGATCAACAAGATGTAAAAACTTAAACCCCAATTTTTCAAATTCTAAAGCTTGACTTGCAGGATCGTTATTAAATATAGTTGATTGGTTCATATCGCCTTGATAAAGACGAACACACCTACTGTCCTTTATGTCGATGGCAGGAAAAAAAATCATAAATATTAAGCTATGTTAATGAAAATTTTGCTGAAAATTTGGCCAGCTTTAACGCCAATTCTTATTTATATTTGTTGGCAATTATTTTTGAAAAAATTGGTTAATAAAATTTTTAGAAGTAAAGCCGATTTAAATCAACACAATATTGGGGATGAGGGTAGGGTTATAGAAGCTGAGTTTTATAAATCAGATCAGGTGAAAACCGATTCATCAAAAAATCTTAGCTATAAAAAACAAAAAGGTATCAAAGAGCGAATTTTTTCACTCAACAACAAAAATTTCGTGATAATTTTGTATATAAGCTTAATCGCTGGTGTTTTATGCATTTTATCTTTTGCTCTTTAGTTTTGTGAATTTGATCTAATAAAATAACTAAAATTATTTTAAATTTTTGAGTTCAAAAAATTCACCCGAGGAGTTTTTTAAGTACCCTAAAATTTTTGGAAAATATAGTTGAATTTTTTCATCAACTTGCCACGGCATATTGAAAACAAACATCCCGCAAGCATGCATTTTTGAAGATTTTGTTGAGTTGTTACCTACATCAAAAATTATGTGATGAATTTTTTCAAATTTCAGATTTAAAATTTTTTGATAAAAAATTTCTAATTTTTTTTCATCTCCTTCAATAATTGGATGCCACAGCAAATATATCCCATTCGAGCAGCGCTTATAACCGTTTTGCAGAGACTCAATTGCTAATTCATAATCACTAGAAATCTTCTGATGATTTTTTTCAAAAGCAGAATCAATCAAAATAATGGCGCGTTTTTCGATAGAGGGAAGCTTTGATTTGGTTAGCTCGAAGCCATTTTCTTGCGTGCATAAAATCTTTTTATTGCCAGCAAAATTGCGCTTTAATCCGTAAAATACATCATGATTAGTTTCGGCAAAAATTGCTTTATCTTGAGAGCGCAAAAAGTTTTTTATGATAATTGGCGAACCGCAATAATACTTTAAATTTTGAGGTAAGTTATCGATGTTGCAAAGATTAATTTTGGCTAAAATTTCAAGAAATTTTCTTGGTAAAATTTCTTGAAAATTGGTTTGCAATAAAATTTTTTTGAGACCTTCATTAAACTCGTTAGTTTTTAACGATTTTTCGTTATTTATATCGTATTTTCCAAGGCCGGAATGAGTATCGATAGCTAGAAACGAACTTGATTTTTCGTGAAGTTTTTCAAGGCAAAAGATGAGAACTAAGTGCTTAAATATGTCGGCAAAATTACCCGCGTGAAAGTGGTGTTGGTAATTCATTGATTAATTAATGATGTCGCTCTCATTATCGGGAAACTCTTCTACTCCAATTACTTCGCAATTTCCATTGGCAATGTAAGCATCGAGACCAACGCTGGCAATTTCTTTAAAACGACTATCGCCTAAGACGCGCACTAATGTGCCAACCGGTCCAGATGTTTGAACGTTAAAATAAACTCCAGTTTGCTCGAATTGAGCTTTAAAACTTTCGCACATACCGTCAGCCTCACATCTTTTTATAATTTTTTTATCTTTATCTAAAATTAATAATGAAGATATGGCGCGCTTTTTACATTCGTGTTTAGTGCAAATAAATCCAGTTTTTGGTTCACATTTTAATCGCTTCCATGCTTTTGCTTTATTAAAATAATTCTCGGCATCAGAAAAAAGTTTTTTGAAGTCAATTTGTTGAATCGATTCACGACTATCAGTTTTTTCAATTTCGATGTTGGTATTTTTGATTTTATCTTTGAGGTCTAATTCTTTAGCAAAGCTATTAGAATTAATTAAAATCAATAGTGACAGTAAATAAATATATAATTTCATATTTTAGAGAAGAGTTAATTTTTTTAGTAAACTATTTACCGATTGCAGACCCTTGTCTTCTGGGATCAGCGCCACCGTATAGTTTGGAATTTTCGATTTTTATAGCCTGAATTGCACTCGTAATGTGGGTGATTTTTACTTTATGTCCTATTTTTTGCAAAGGTTTTTTTAAGTATATTAGGTCGGTGTTTTTTTCGAGTTCGATGATTCCGTTTAGAGCAATAAAATTAGGCAGTGAAATGGCTTCTTGGATATCAATTTTCCAATCAAGGGTGGCAATTAATGTTTTTATAACATGTTGAATAATGCGCGGACCATTTGGCGAGCCAACGACCTCAACTAATCGATTTTTATTGTCGAAAACAAAAGTTGGTGACATTGAACTAAGGGGTTGCTTAAGGGGTTCGACGCGATTGGCCACCAATTTTCCATCGACAGATGGTAAAAATGAAAAGTCGGTCATTTGATTATTTAGAAAAAACCCATCAACAATCAAAGTTGATCCAAAAGGATATTCTATACTGCTTGTGAGAGATACGGCATTGCCATATTGATCGACAACCGAAAGATGAGTTGTTGAGGGTTTTTCGGGGGTCGGATAATAAATTTTTGAAATAGTCTTGTTTGAATTAGTTATAAATTTTTTGGGAGTAACAAAATCACCCGGACGAACATTGATATTTGCTTGATTAGTTTTGATAGTTTGGGCGCGCATTTTTAAATATTGCTTATCGAGCATTTGCTTGATTGGAACGGTAGGAATGTCACCTAAATATTTATTGCGATCGGCATAAGCTAATTTCAAGCTTTCCAGAATTAGATGAATAGCTTCGAGTGAATTTGGTTTGTATTTTGATAAATCAAAATTTTCGAGAATTCCAAGAGTTTGTAAAATTGTAATACCGCCAGAACTCGGCAATGGCATTGAGCATATTTTGTAGGTTTGGCGATATTTAGCGCAAATTAATTTGCCAGATGAAGAGCGATATTTTTTTAAATCTTCCTTAGTTAAATATCCCGCCATTTTTTTTGAATTTTTAACAGCAAACTCAATATCTTGGGCGATTTGACCCTCATAAAATGGCTTTATACCTTTGTTGGCAATGGTTTCGAGAGTTTTAGCTAACTGATAATTTTTGATGATAGTGCCGGTTTTTTTAGGTTGGCCATCATTATCAAAATAGATGCGCATTCCGTCCGATTCTGAGAGGTGTTTAATCGATTTTAAATTGGCATACATTTTTGGAGAAATTGGGTAACCATCTCGAGCAATATCTATGGCTTTTACAAATAGTTTTTTCCACGGCGTTTTACCATATTGTTGGTGAGCATTAAACATGGCGTGCAAAGCCCCCGGAGTTCCAACTGCAACACCAGTTCCAACTACTTCAAAAAATTTTTGTGGATTTCCTTCGGTATCTAAAAACATCTCTGGAAAGCTTGCAATTGGGGCATTTTCTCGACCATTGAAATAAATATTCTTACCTGATTTTTTATCGTGATAAAGCATAAATAATCCACCACCAATTCCTGAAGAATGAGGTTCAATAACATTTAAGACTAATTGTGAAGCAATACTTGCATCAATGGCATTTCCGCCATTTTCAAGTATTTCGGCGCCGGCCATGGAGGCTAATTTTTCGGAAGTAGAAATCATATATTTTTCGCCAATAACTGATTTATATTGGCTAAAACCTGAAAATTCATCTCCATGCCATTGATCATTGGAATATGGTTTTGAAGCAAGTTTAAAATTTGTGCATCCACTTATTATAAATTGACTCATTATAAATTGACTCAGGGCAATAATTAGAAAGCAAGTTTTTGATTTTGTCATTTTTGGAATTTTTATTGAAGATCAAGATTATCAATGCCGAATAAGTCTTGTGAATGAACCCAGCCTTTTTTGTCGTTAATTTTTATAGCGCACCAAGAGTTTTCGCATTTTAATAATTCGCCAATTACGAAATTTTCGATATTAAAAATTTTTCTAGAATTGGGGTCTTTTTTAACAAACATTCCGATAATATTTTTTTTGCTGTAAATTAAAACATGGCGTTTTTTTGTTATCAAATTTTGAGCAATCCAGCCTTTTGAGCCTTCGTAATCTTCAATCTCGCACCAATTATCATATTCACTTACAACTCTGATGGGTAAATTTTTTATTTTGAATGAATATTTAATTGGATAATTTGACCCCGGTCCTGATCTGACGTTGGTTTCGTTGGCCCTGAGTGAAGCAAAATAATTGACTTCTTGAATTTGTTGAGCAGATTTTGACTCGTTACTCAAAGAAACAAAAAACAAAAATATGGTTAAAAATAAGTATTTTTTATTCATGATCTTTGGGGTTTTTGGAGTTGCGGAATTTTATTGCGCCTTGATTAATATTTTTTTGAGGGCTTCGCGAGACCGCCAATTCATTAGATTCAACATCTTTGGTAATTATTGAGCCAGCTCCAATAATGGCGCCATCTTGGATTGATAGTGGTGCCACTAAAGCCGAGTTTGACCCGATAAAAACATTATCACCAATTTTGGTTTGATATTTGTTAAAACCGTCGTAATTACAAGTGATTGTGCCTGCACCAATATTTGATTTTGTGCCGATTTTGGTATCGCCAATATAGCTCAAATGGTTGATTTTAGAATTTTCGCCGATCTCAGATTTTTTGATTTCAACAAAATTGCCAATATTTACATTCTCGTTCAAGGTAGTATTAGGGCGAATTCTTGCGAAAGGGCCAACGCAACAATGGCTTTTTATATGCGCTCCCTCGATATGGCAAAATGATTTTATTTCAACATTTTTTTCGATAACAACACCAACTCCGAAAACAACATTCGGGTGAATAATGACATCGTTAGAAATTTCGGTATCAAAGCTAAAAAAAACAGTTTTTGGCGAAACTAAAGTAACCCCAGATTCCATCATTTTGTAGCGGATTTGTTTTTGTTTGATTTTTTCGACCATTGCGAGTTCGCTACGAGAATTAACCCCTAAAACCTCATGGTTGTTGGTTTTGATGAAGGTACATTTTAAGCCAATTTGATTGGCTATCCCAACAATATCGGTTAAATAAAATTCCTGAGCCGAATTTTTGTTATCAACCTGAGCAAGAAGTTTTGGAAGAATTTCGCCATCAACGGCAATTACACCTGAATTACAAAGCGCAATTTTTCGTTCAATTTCATTAGCATCTTTGAATTCGACGATTTTGTTGAGATGGTTGTTTTCATCGATAACTAATCTTCCGTATGAATTGGGATTTTCATCTTCAAATCCTAAAATGCACAGCGAAAAATTGTTTAGTTTTTCAAGCATTTTGTAGAGAGTTTGATGATTTATAAGTGGCGTATCGCCATATAAAATTAGAACTTTTTTAGCTAATTTTTTAGAGCTATTAAATGATTCGATAGCGCAAGAAACTGCATGAGCCGTGCCTTTGCGTTCATTTTGAGTAACAAAATCCAAAACTAAATTTTTGTGGGTCGAAGAAATTTTATGTTGATAGTTTAGCATTTCATCGGAAATTACGATCGAAATATTTGCGGGATTAATTTTTTTGGCCTCATCAATAACCATATTTAACATTTCTCGACCTGCAATCTTATGCATAACTTTTGGGAGATCTGACTTCATTCTAGTGCCTTTGCCAGCTGATAAAATAATTATTGTCGGGTTGACCATAAGATTTTAGTGAAATTTTTCTTTTAAATTTTCATGATGAATTTAATTTAAGGTCAATTTTTATTATGTAAATATATTTGAATAATCATGAATAATTTTCTTAAATCAATTTCTTATTACTGCTTTGCACCATTGATTTCATTATTGGTAGCAATAATTTATTATCAATATGATGTACATAAAATTGATCCTTTGAGCTATGATTATTTGGGTGCAATTTTTTATTTAAAAACCCTTATTAACAATGGTGATTTTTGCAATAATTTTGTTGCCAACCCCTCTTTAGATGTGAATTGTTTTAATGATTATGTGATGATCCATAATCTGCTAATAAATTTATTTTTTAGGTTTTTGGGCTGGTTTACTAGGGATGTTTTTATGATATATGGAATATATTTTTATTTTTCCGTAATTGTTATTGCAATTTCTACAAATTATGTCCTTCGAAAGTTCCAAATTTCAAAATTTAATAGTACAATTTTTTCAATTTTATTTTCCTTGGCAAACGCCAGAATGAACTCGTTTGGCTGGATGTCAGTTGGGCATTTTTTTACAGTGCCCTTTATTGTGTTATTGTGTTATCGGATATATGAAAATCAGTTCGTATTTTGTGGTTATAAAGATAAAAAACTTTTTATAAATTCATCATCAATAAAACAAAATTTTTTAATAATATTTATATCTTATTTATCATTTTTTTCGGGTGCTTATTATGGGTATTTGCTAATAATTTTATTATTTTTGACCACATTTTTGCATTTATTTCGTTGGCAAAAATTCGATATAAATTTTTTCTCCAATATTTTATTAATAATTTTTTCGATATTTTTTGCTTTTTTTACGATAGTTCCGGTTTTATTATTTTGGGCTAAAAATGGATATAATGATATAATAACACGAGGCGCTATTGAATCTATTGTGCACGGTTTATCAATTAGCTCTATGCTTATTCCCGTTCAAAATCATTTTCTAGAAATTTTTGTTAAACTAAACAATTTTTTCGTTTCAAGTTACGATTTAACTGGTGAAAAAAAATATTCTTCGATTGGTTTATTTTCATCAATTGGATTTTGTTTATTAATTGCTCAAGTGATGAGCAAAGCCTTAAGTAACCCTGATTACAAAAATAAATTTCTAAGTTTAAATTTTACCGACGAAAAATATCGAATCTTAGTTTTTATTTCTGGCCTCAATCTTATTGCAATCCTTTTTTTTCAATCTGAAAGTTTTCACGCTTTTTTAAATCTTTTTTTTACCAATATTAGGTCTTTGGCGAGATTTAATTTTTTGTTTATTTTTTTTAGCTATCTCTTGTTTGGCTTGTTATTTGATGAAATTATTAAACAAAAGAAATTTTTTAACAAAAATGTGGTTACCAAATTTTTAATTATCATTATCTCAATTTTGGCTTTTCTTGATCAGGCGGGAGATAGAAAAAAAATTATCAATCCGCAGTCCGAGCAAAAATATCAAATCTATCAAGATTTTGTTAAGAAAGTCGAGAGTTCTTTGCCTAGGGGTTCGCTGATATTCATAACGCCAGTAAATGGATTTCCCGAATCACCATACGATAATTATTTATCATCGATTGGATATATATTTTCTGACAATTTAAGATTTTCTTACCCAGTTCCAAAAAATCGAAAATCCCATCAATGGCAAGAAAATGTGGTAAAATTAGAATTTAATAATTTTATCGATGAAATCAAAAGCCAAGATTTTGTTGGAGTTTGGGTACAGAGAGATATTTTTATGAATACCTTAAAAATAAAATTACCTAAAAATGCAAAACTAAAAGGAAATGAGCTTGAAGAGTTTGAGCAAAAACTTACAAAAATTAGTAAAAATAAAATTGAAAGCTTGGATACAAATTTTGTTTTTTACGAAATTGATTTTGATATAAAAAACCCTCGCTAAGCTTTAAAACCTAACGAGGGTTTTTGTTGATTAAATTAAATTTAATGAAATTAATTTTTATTTCTATCAACTAGTTTGTTTTTGGCAATCCATGGCATCATGGCGCGAAGTTTATCGCCAGTAGCTTCAATTGAGTGAGATTTCCCTTTGGCGCGCAAGGCGTCAAAGTTTTTTTTGCCGGTTTTATTTTCATTCATAAATTCTTCAACAAACTTGCCCGACTGAATTTCTTCGAGAATTTTTTTCATTTCAGCTTTGGTTTGTTGGTTTACAATACGTGGTCCGCGAGTTAGATCTCCATATTCGGCAGTATTGGAAATTGAGTATCTCATATTAGCTATTCCGCCTTCATAGAGTAGGTCAACAATTAATTTCATTTCGTGCAAACATTCAAAATAGGCCATTTCGGGAGCGTAGCCTGCCTCAGTAAGGGTTTCGAAGCCTGATTGAATAAGGGCAGTAACTCCGCCACATAAAACAGCTTGCTCACCAAATAAGTCAGTTTCGCATTCTTCTTTAAAAGTTGTTTCGATAATTCCTGAGCGACCACCTCCAACTGCACATGCATAAGATAGTGCTATTTCTAGTGCTTTATCAGAAGGATTTTGAGCTACTGCAACCAAACAAGGGACTCCACCGCCCTTAATATATTCACCACGAACTGTATGGCCGGGACCTTTGGGCGCTATCATAAACACATCTAAATCTGCTCTCGGGTTGATTAATTTGAAGTGGATATTTAATCCGTGTGCAAAAGCTAAACTTGCGCCATTCTTCATATTTTCATGAAGGTCTTTAGTGTAAATTTCAGCCTGAAGTTCATCTGGCGTCAATACCATAATTAAATCTGCCCACTTTGCAGCTTCTAAGTTGGTTATAACTTCAAAATTAGCGCTTCTAGCTTTGGCAACTGAGGGTGAGCTTTCTTTAAGTGCTATTTTAATTTCTTTTACACCGCTGTCCCTGAGATTTTGAGCATGTGCATGAGCTTGTGAGCCATAGCCGATAATGGCAACTTTTTTGTTTTTAATTATGCCTAAATCAGCATCTTTATCGTAAAATACTTTCATGTTTGAAGAATTAAATTTGTTGGATTTGCAGTGATTAGATTCAAACAAATTACATTTTTTTAAAATTTTTTGTCAATCGTAAAAATTTATTTATTATAAAATTTAATATCTATTTGCATTTTATTTATCGGGGCAATAAATTAACGCCTACAAAATCTAAAACAGTTCCAAGTTACCTGTCTTTGAGTCTTCATATTCTAGCATTACGCTGTTTTTTAGATGTTCAATCAAAGTTAATAATTATTCTTTTTTAAACTCTAAATTCAAAACAAAACTATGTCCAAACAAACATTTCAACGTAACAAACCGCACGTTAACATCGGAACCATTGGTCACGTTGACCATGGTAAAACAACTTTAACCGCTGCCATTACAACTTATCTCTCCAAAAAAGGTTTAGCTGAAAAAAAAGCCTACGATCAAATTGATGCCGCCCCCGAAGAAAAAGAAAGAGGTATTACAATAAACACCGCTCACGTTGAATATGAAACTTCTGCCCGTCACTACGCTCACGTAGATTGCCCTGGACACGCTGACTATGTCAAAAACATGATTACAGGTGCCGCCCAAATGGATGGTGCTATTCTTGTTGTTTCTGCTGCCGATGGTCCAATGCCACAAACTCGTGAACATATCCTTCTTGCTAAACAAGTGGGTGTCCCAGCCATTGTAGTTTTCTTAAACAAAGTCGATATGGTCGAAGATAAAGAACTTCTTGACCTAGTTGAAATGGAAGTTAGAGAGTTACTTTCTAAATATGACTTCCCAGGCGATACAATTCCAATTATTAAAGGTTCAGCTTTAAAAGGTTTGGAAGGTGACACTTCAGAACTTGGTGAACCATCTATCCAAGCTCTAATGGATGCTGTTGATTCTTATATTCCAGAGCCAAAAAGACCAGTTGATCAACCATTCCTAATGCCAATCGAAGATGTATTCTCAATTTCTGGTCGTGGAACGGTAGTTACTGGTAGAATCGAAAGAGGTATCATCAAAGTTAACGAAGAAATCGAAATTGTTGGATTAAAACCAACTCAAAAAACCACTTGTACTGGTATTGAGATGTTCAGAAAACTTCTTGATGAAGGTCGTGCTGGCGATAATGCTGGTATTCTTCTTCGCGGTACTAAAAAAGAAGATGTTGAAAGAGGTCAAGTATTATGTAAAACTGGTACCATCAATCCTCATACAGACTTCGAGGCTGAAGTTTATATTTTAAGCAAAGATGAGGGTGGACGTCACACTCCATTCTTTAAAAACTATCGTCCACAATTCTATTTCAGAACTACAGATGTTACTGGTTCAGTATCATTGCCAGCTGGAGTAGAGATGGTTATGCCTGGAGATAATGTTAGACTAACTGTTCAACTCATCTGCCCAATCGCTATGGAAGAAGGTCTTCGCTTCGCTATCCGTGAAGGTGGCAGAACTGTTGGTGCGGGTGTAGTGAGTAAAGTGTTGAAGTAAAATAATTAACAGGCTACTTTATTTTATATTGGAGCACAAAGTTTTTAGGAATGAAAAAATTTTCAATTGTTTTTTTAGTTTTTTTTATGGCCTCGTGTACCTCAATATATGGCACATCTGTTTCGGATAAAAAAGACGGATGGTTCAATGGTATTAGAAGTGGAGATTTCGTTGTTTTACCAAATCCCCTTTCTTTTTTAAATCCATTTTTGGATCGAGGGTTTTATTATTGTAAATCCAATACCGAAGATAATAGTCCATTAGCAAACCCAATTTGCTACAAGGTTAAGTATTCGTCATATACTGACCAAAAATCTTCGTATGATAGAGACAAAGATTATGAGGCAAAATCTGAAATTAAGTTAAAAGATAAAAAATAACCGAAATAATTTTTTAGGAGCGTAGCTCAACTGGTAGAGTAGCGGTCTCCAAAACCGTTGGTTGGGGGTTCGATTCCTCTCGCTCCTGCCATCTTCTTAAATTTAAATTTAATTAATTCGTGATAAATTTTTTTAAAGATGTGGTAGAAGAGTCAAAAAAACTTAACTTTCCTCAATGGAAAGAGACTTATGTTACTACCATTACAATTTTGATAACAATAATAATTTTTGCTTTAACAATTTTGTTAGCAGACTTTTTAATTTCAAAAATAATTCGTCTAATATTTGGCTTATAATATGGAACAAAATAACAATAATTTTAAATGGTACATTCTTAATGTAATGGCTGGACAAGAAAATAAAATTGCTTCTGAGATAAAAAATACCATTATTAGAGGTTTGGTGGGAAAAAATATTTCCGAAGTGATTATTCCAACTAAACCATCAATCAAAATTAAAAAGGGCCTAAAAGTTCAAGAGATGCAGAAACTTTTCCCGGGATATGTTTTTATATGTGCTAATCTAACAAGTGAAACATATGGAATAATAAACTCAATTCCAAAAGTCATGGGTTTTTTGGGGGGGAAAAACAATCCTCAACCGGTTGCTGACAGCAAGATGTTAGAGATACTTAAACTTACTTCTGAACAAGAATCGGATAGCAAAAATATATATTTTGAAATTGGAGAAACTGTTAATATTAATGAAGGTCCTTTTGAGTCATTTAGTGGGGTTGTCGAAGATTTTGATTCAGAGAAACAAAAATTAAAAATATCAGTCCTAATTTTTGGAAGAGCTACATCAGTAGAATTGAATATTAATCAAGTTGAAAAAATTTCATAAGGAGTTTTATAAAAATACTTTAAAATGAAATTATTTGTTGCATATAATTATTTCGAAAATTAAAATGCACAATCCTTTAAAAAATCGTGGCAGAATTTATTCGTAAAACAAAGTTTGTTATTTGGGTTTCTTACCAGTTTAATTGATTTTGTCTAAACCACATAAACTAAAAAATATGTCTAAAAATAAAGAAATCCTTGGTACAATAAAACTTCAAGTGCCACTTGGTAAAGCCAATCCAGCGCCTCCAATTGGACCAGCGCTTGGTCAAAAAGGTTTGAATATAATGGAGTTTTGTAAACAATTTAACGCACTAAAGTTAGATTTTGAGCAAGGCACTCCAATTCCAGTTACAATAACCGCTTTTAAAGATAAAAGTTTTATATTTTCTACAAAGAACCCGCCTGTACCATATTTAATTCAAAAAGAACTTAAACTGGCTAAAGGATCTTCAAACCCAGGAAAGGATTCTGTGGGAAAAATTACCAAACAACAAATCATAAATATAGCTAAAAAGAAAATGGTTGATATGAATGCAACCAGCATCGAAGCCTGCGCATCTATGGTTGCAGGTTCAGCTATCTCAATGGGTCTAGAAGTAATTGAATAATTTTAAAAATGGTAAATAATAAAAACAAAAAGCAAACTCATGACAAACTCAGTGCAAACAGTCTTGAAGATGCAATTAAAAAAATAAAAGAACTCTCGGCATTAAAAAAGAGAAAATTTATTGAATCAATAGATTTAGCGGTAAATCTTGGAATTGATGCAAAGCAGTCCGATCAATCTGTTAAAGGCTCTATTTTGCTACCAAACGGATCTGGTAAAAAAATCAAAGTAATCGTTTTTACAGGAAACGAAGAGTTGCAAAAAATTGCTAATGATTCTGGTGCACTTATGTCTGGGCTTGATGACTTGATTCTAAAAATCGAGGGAGGATTTTTGGATTTTGATTGCTGTATTGCGACGCCAGATGTGATGCAAAAAATAAGCAAAGTAGCAAAAAAACTTGGTCCAAGAGGTTTGATGCCAAGTCCAAAAAACGGAACTGTGACTAATGACATTAAAAAAGCTTTATCAGATGCTATAAAAGGTAAGGCAGACTTTAAAAATGATAAAGGAGGAACGGTTCATTGCCTTATTGGAAAAGTGAACTTTGAAACAGAACATTTATTGGAGAATGTTCGGGCGGTTATTAAGGCAATAAAAGATGCAAAGCCGGAAAATGCTAAAGGAAAGTACATTAAAGCATTTTATCTAAACTCAACAATGGGCCCTTCAATCGAAGTTTCTGTTGAATCGATTTAATTAAATTTTTTTTATAATGAATAGGAATCAAAAATCAAATTTAGTTTCGTCATTAAAAAGTAACCTTATGGGAAGTGCATTTGTTGCTGTAATTCACTATAGGGGAATGACTGATAAACAATTATACGACCTAAGAGTTGCTTTGAAAGCGAAGGGATGTAACATGAAAATTTCAAAAAATACATTAATCAAAGTAGCAATAAAAGGAACTCAATTAGAGCCATTAAACAGTTTCTTAGTTGGTCCATCGGCTATACTTTATTCACAAGATCCTGTTATTTTGGCAAAAATTATATCTGAAACCACAAAACAGGTTCAAGTGCTTAAAATTATAGCTGGATTTTTCAATAACTCATTGATGTCTGAATCTACTATTAAAGAAATGGCAAAACTTGGATCTCTTGATGAGGTTCGCGCCTCGTTTATTGGAATAATCAAAGGTGCTCAATCCAAATTTGTCAGAGTTCTCAATGCGCCAAAAGAAGGTTTGGCAACTTTGAAAACTCAGTAAATATAAATTTATTAACTTTTAAAATACTAAAAATATGTCAGTAAATCTCGATCAAATTGCAGAAACATTATCAACCCTTACGGTTCTAGAATTAGCAGATTTAAGTAAGAAGCTTGAAGAAAAGTGGGGTGTATCTGCTGCCTCTTTTGCAGTAGCCGCTCCAACCGGAGCTTCTGCACCAGTTGCTGAAGTTAAGGATAAGTTCGAAGTTGTATTAACAGCTTCTGGAGATAATAAAATAAATGTAATAAAAGAGGTTAGAGTAATCACTGGTCTTGGTTTAAAGGAGGCTAAGGATTTAGTTGAAGGTGCTCCAAAAACTCTGAAATCTGATGTAGCAAAAGCTGAAGCTGAAGAAATTAAGAAAAAGCTTGAAGCTGCTGGAGCAAAGGTTGAGCTCAAATAAATTTCAAAAATTTGTACTAAGCCAATCGCTTTAGATTGGCTTAGTTTGTTTTTTGAAGATTTGAAAATTAATCAAAACTACTTACTACAAGTTCCAATTAATATTAGAAACTCCGAATAAAATCTGTTATGGTTCAATCAAGAAATTTCGATCAGTCCCTTCTAAGAAAAAGTTTTAGTAACAACAATGAAAGAGAGGCTATTCCGCATTTAATTTCTCTTCAAAAGGAATCATATGAAAAATTTCTTCAATCTGATATAGAACCTAATCAGAGAAAAAATATTGGTATCCAGTCGGTTTTTAATTCATTCTTCCCAATTACTGATTCTGCTGGCAAGGTTTCTGTTGAATTTATAAGCTATAATCTTAAAGAGCCAAGATATGAATCAAGCGAGTGTCTTTCGGCTGGCAAAACATATTCGTCTGCTCTAAGTGCTCACCTTAGACTTATTTTATGGCATCAAGAAGATGGTAGTGATATTAAAGAAATTCGTTCAATAAAAGAACAGGAGGTTTATCTTTGTGAAATTCCTTTAATGACCGATAGTGGTAGCTTTATTTTTAATGGCGCTGAGAGAGTTATTGTTTCTCAAATGAGAAGAGCTCCAGGTGTGTTTTTTGATAGCGAGAATGCCAAAATTTCCGGTTCCAAATCTTACACTGCAAAAATAATTCCTCACATTGGATCGTGGCTAGACTTTGAATACGATAGTAAAGATATACTTCACTTCAGAATCGATAAGAAAAGAAAAATTCCCGCCACTACGTTACTCAGAGCTATAGGGTTATCATCGGAAAACATTATTCAAAATTTTTACGGCTCTTTCGAAGCCTCTATTGATAAAAAAGGCTGGTCTTTAAAATTTGATCAGAATTTGTTTAACAGTAAAAAAATTCCTCACGATTTAATTTGTGCTAAATCTGGTGAACTTTTTGTCAAGGAGGGCACTAAAATAAATCGAAAATTAATTGATAAACTTTTAGAAGATAAATTTGAAAATTACTTATTAACAGATGAAGCCTTGTTGGGCTTTGTTTATGCCCAAGATTTAATAGAGAATGAAACTGGTGAATTGTTGCTTGAGGCGGGTTCCATTGTTACTGCAGAAAGTTTACAAATTCTTGAAAAGTTAAATTTCAAAAAAGTTGCTATAGTCAATCCAAGCAAATCTGACATTGGTCCATATGTTTATAACACTTTATTAGTTGATAAAAATACAACCCAAAAAGACGCCCTTTTTGATATTTATAAAGCAGTTCGTCTTGGTGAAGCCCCATCATCTGCAGAGATTGCAAAAAATTACTTCGACAACCTCTTTTTCAATGATACAAGATATAACTTATCAGATGTTGGTCGAATGAAAATGAATCACCGACTTGGCTTAGATATTTCAACCCAAAAATTATTTTTAACCAACAGTGACGTTGAAAAAACTATAAAAATCTTAAGTCAAATCAAGCATAATGACCTAAAAACAGATGATATTGATAATCTAGCCAACAGAAGAGTCAGAGCGGTTGGAGAGTTAATCGAAAATCAAATGCGAATCGGAATGACTCGTGTTGAAAAATCAATTATTGAAAAAATAAATTCCGTAGAAGTTGATACCTTAATGCCTCAGGCTATTATAAACTCGAAACCTCTAATTACAGCTGTGAAAGATTTTTTTGCAACTTCTCAGCTTTCTCAGTTTATGGATCAAACAAATCCCCTATCTGATATCACCCATAAAAGAAGATTATCAGCTTTGGGTCCGGGGGGATTAACTAGGGAAAGAGCTGGTTTTGAAGTACGTGACGTTCATCCAACGCATTATGGTAGAATATGTCCAATCGAAACTCCCGAAGGTCAAAATATCGGTCTAATAAACAGCCTTGCTACCTATGCAAGAGTCAACGACTTTGGTTTTATTGAAACCCCCTATCGCAAAGTAATAAACGGCAAGGTAACGAGTGAGGTTCAGTATTTATCAGCTATGGGTGAGGTAAATTTTGCCATTGCACCATCAAACATAGATATTGATGAAAAAGGTAAAATAAAATCTGATTTAGTTAGTTGTAGGAAAAATGGTGAATTTATAATGTTAACACCCGATAAAATTGATTTTATGGATGTCTCAACTAAGCAGATTGTTTCAGTTGCTACAACACTAATACCTTTCCTTGAAAATGATGATGCCAATCGTGCTTTAATGGGTTCAAACATGCAGAGACAAGCCGTCCCATTACTTAGACCAGATGCCCCTTTGGTTGGAACAGGTATGGAGTCTGTTATAGCTACTGATTCTGGAGCTACTGTAAGAGCAAAACATGATGGCATTGTTAAGTTTGTAGACTCCTCAAGGATTATTATAGAATACACTGACGATGATGGTATTAATAAAATCGACATTTGTAACCTAAAAAAATACGTAAGAACTAACCAAGATACATGTATTAATCAGCGTCCAACTATTGAGATTGGTCAGCATGTGAAAGCTGGTCAAATCATAAGTGATGGTCACAGTATTGCAAATGGTGAAATTGCTCTTGGTAAAAACGTCAGAGTAGCATTCATGCCCTGGAATGGTTATAATTTCGAAGATTCAATTATCATTTCAGAAAAATTATTAGCTGATGATACATTCACTTCAATTCACATTGAGGAGCTTGAAGTTGTTGCGAGAGATACTCGTTTAGGGCCCGAAGAGATTACTCGAGATATTCCAAATGTGAGTGAAGAAGTTCTGGCTAAGCTTGATGAAGAGGGAATTATTCATATCGGTGCCGAGGTTAAGGCTGGAGACATTTTGGTTGGAAAAACCACTCCAAAAAGTGAATCACCCATGACACCAGAAGAAAAGCTTTTAAAAGTTATATTTGGAGAAAAAGCAGCGGATGTTAAAGATTCATCACTTTACGTTCCAACTGGAGTAAATGGAACAATAGTTGATGTCAGAGTTTTTTTAAGAAAGGGTATCGAAAAAGATGAAAGGTCAATCTACATTGAAATGCAACAAATTGAAGAACTTTCAAAGGCAAAAAATCTTCGAATACATTTCCTAGAAAATTCTATTAAGGACTCTTTAATTAACCTCTTTAGCAATCATAAAATTACCAATACGATTGAAAAAATCAAATCTGGAACCAAGCTTGATAAAGATTTATTAAGTGTTCTTTCAAAATCGCAATTATCCAAGATTGTAGTTTCTGATTCTTCAATAATGGATAAGGCTGAAAAAATAATTAAACTAAATACTAAAAAAATTTCTGAAATCGAAAAAGAATTTAATGACAAGGTCTCAAGAATAAAAGCTGGAGAAGAACTAGGACAAGGTATTTTAAAAATTGTTAAAATATATATTGCTACAAAATATCGTCTTCAACCTGGGGACAAAATGGCTGGACGTCACGGAAACAAAGGTGTTGTCTCGAAAATTGCTCCGATTGAAGATATGCCATATTCTGAAGATGGCGAGCCAGTTGATATTGTTCTAAATCCGCTAGGTGTTCCTTCTCGTATGAATGTGGGTCAAATATTGGAAACTCATTTGGGTTTTGCATCAAAAGAGTTGGGTAAAAAAATTGGTAAGATGCTTGATGATTTATCCCATCAAAAATCAGAATATATAAAAAAACTTCGCAGTTTTTTGTTAGAAATATACTCATCTGAAACTGAGACCAAAAACATTAGTTCGATGTCAGATAATGAATTGATAGAGTTTTCTCGACTTCTAAAAAATGGCGTTCCTTTTGCCACTGGAATATTTGAGGGTGCTAAAGAAGGGTTCATAACAAAGTTGCTTGAAATAGCGGGAGTTGATAGTTCTGGACAAATACAATTATTTGATGGCAAAACTGGTGAAAAATTTGATCGCAAGGTAACAGTTGGATATATCTATATGTTAAAATTACATCACCTTGTAGACGATAAAATTCATGCTCGTTCAATTGGTCCATATAGTTTAATAACTCAACAACCACTGGGTGGTAAATCTCACTTTGGGGGTCAAAGATTTGGTGAAATGGAATGTTGGGCCCTTCAAGCTTACGGTGCGGCTTATACTCTTCAAGAAATGCTCACGGTCAAGTCTGATGATGTTGTTGGCAGAATTAAAATTTATGAGTCAATAATCCAAGGTAACCAAAACTTTAATTGTAGCATACCTGAATCATTCAATGTTATGATTAAAGAAGTTAGATCTTTGGGTTTGAATATTGAGCTTATTGAAGAATAATGCTATAAGCGACTATAATTTGTAGATCTAATCTCAAATTAAGAACATTAAAAATCACTTAAAACTAAATATAACAGAAAATGACATTAGCGGGAACATCTTCACACGGCTTATTAAGTATTTCAAATAATAACTCGGTCGATTTACTTGATTTTAATGCAATCAAAATATCAATCGCTGATCCAGATAAAATTAGATCATGGTCATTCGGAGAGGTATCTAAGCCAGAAACCATTAATTATCGAACTTTTAAACCTGAAAGAGACGGATTGTTTTGTGCTAGAATATTTGGCCCAATCAAAGATTACGAGTGTTTATGCGGAAAGTATAAAAGAATAAAATATAAGGGAATTGTTTGTGAAAAATGTGGAGTTGAAGTTACGTCTTCAAAGGTGCGCCGTGAAAGAATGGGTCACATAGAGCTTGCAGCCCCTATTGCTCACATCTGGTTTTTAAAATCATTACCCTCAAGAATCAGCACTATTCTTGGCGTTACCCTCAAATCAATCGAAAAAGTTATATATTTTGAAGCCTATATCATAACTGATAGTTTAATGACACCGCTACAGGATGGAGAAATTATAACTGAAGAAGAATATGAAAAGCTCCAACAAGAGCACGGATACGGGAGTTTTACTGCCGAAATGGGAGCTGAAGCGGTACAAAAAGTTTTACAAAAATTAGATCTTAAAAAAATTCAGAAAGATCTCAGAGAAGAGCTTGTTAACATCAGCTCTGAAATGAAAAAAGAAAAAGCAATTAAGAGGTTAAAACTAATTGAACAATTTCTAGACTCGAGTGATAACAGACCTGAGCACATGATTATGCAGGTTCTTCCTGTTATACCACCTGATATTAGACCTTTAGTGATGCTTGATGGGGGAAGATTTGCAACATCAGATTTAAATGAGCTTTATCGTCGCGTTATTAATCGCAATAACCGTTTAAAACGATTATTAGAATTGGGTGCGCCAGATATCATTATTAAAAATGAAAAAAGAATGCTTCAAGAATCTGTTGATGCATTGCTTGACAATGGTCGCTCTGGAGCGGTAGTTAAAAATTCAAATAAAAAACCGTTTAAGTCTTTAAGCGATATGCTTAAGGGTAAACAGGGTAGATTCCGCCAAAATCTTCTTGGTAAAAGAGTTGATTATTCGGGTCGAAGTGTAATTGTCGTTGGTCCTGAGTTGAAGCTTCATCAATGTGGATTGCCTAAAAAAATGGCCCTCGAATTATTCAAGCCATTTATATACTCTAAGCTTGAACTTTACGGTAAGTCTCCATCTATCAAGGTCTCTAAAAAAATGGTTGAATCTGAGAGACCTGAAGTATGGGATATTCTTGATGAGGTTATTAAAGAGCATCCTGTTCTTTTAAATCGCGCCCCAACTCTTCACCGCTTGGGTATACAAGCTTTTGAGCCAGTCTTGACCGAAGGGAAAGCTATTCAACTTCACCCTCTTGTGTGTTCAGCATTTAACGCAGACTTTGATGGAGACCAAATGGCTGTTCACGTTCCGCTATCAATTGAGGCTCAAGTTGAAGCTAGAGCATTAATGATGTCAACCAACAATATTTTAAGTCCTGCAAACGGTAAACCAATTATTGTGCCATCGCAAGATATAATTCTTGGATTATATTATATAACTATGGTTAACAAAGATTTTGCTTCCCAAAAGGCTTATCCAATCGCTGATGATTTTGAGTTGACTCACGCCCTTAACAGCAAAGTGATTTCAATCCATGATAAAATTTTATATCGCTATACCATCCCAAATTCTGACGGAGAGAGAGAAAGAGTAAGAGTTGAAACTACTGCCGGTAGAATTTCTATTTACAATTCTCTACCAAATGTTATGAAGGGAAGTTTTGAAGTGGCTAATCAAATAATGACCAAGAAAGCGGTAACGAATTTAATTGACACAGTCTATCGTAATTGTGGTCAAAAAGAAACCGTGATGTTTTGCGATAGAATAATGGCCTTAGGTTTTAAAAATGCGTGCTATGCTGGTATTTCAATTGGTAAAGACGATATGATAATCCCTAAACAAAAACAAATTCATATCCAAGATTCGTTTGAAAAAGTTAAAAAACTAGAAAAGCAATATCGCGATGGATTGATTACTCCAGGTGAGCGATATAACAAAGTAGTCGATGAATGGACAAATTGTACGAGTAAAATCTCTAAAGAGATGATGATTAATATATCGGCATTTGAAAAAGCATCTAATGCTAATTCGATTTTTATGATGGCGGATTCTGGTGCGAGAGGTTCAGAGAACCAAATTAAGCAAGTTGCTGGAATGCGTGGTTTGATGGCTAAACCATCAGGTGAAATTATTGAAACTCCAATTACATCAAATTTTAAAGAAGGATTGAATGTAATGGAATATTTTATCTCAGCTCACGGCGCTAGAAAAGGATTAGCCGATACGGCCCTTAAAACTGCAAATTCAGGATATTTAACTCGCCGTTTGGTTGATGTCGCTCAAGATTGTATTGTAGTTGAAGATGATTGTGGAACTCACAATGGCTTAATCATTGAGTCGGTTGTTGATGATGGGAGAGTTATTGTTTCGCTTGCCGAGAATGCTCTAGGAAGAGTCCCAATTGATCCTATTTTTGCTTCAGATGGATCAATAATTGTCAATTCGGGTCAAATGATAGATGAATCTTTGGCCGATGAAATCGATAGAGCTGGAATAAAATCTCTTAAAGTTCGTTCGGTTCTAACATGCGATAGTAAAGATGGAGTTTGCGTTAAATGCTATGGGCGCGACCTTGCAACTGGTAATATTGTTAGCATTGGTGAAGCGGTTGGGGTTATTGCCGCTCAATCTATTGGTGAACCGGGAACACAGCTTACAATGAGAACCTTCCATATCGGTGGTGCGGCGCAAAGAGGAGCTGAACAATCTTCTATATCAGCAATAACAGATGGGAAAGTTAAGTTTAATGAAAAATCAACCATTATAAACCGCGATAATAAAATAATCGTTGTCGCTAGAAACTCTGAAATTATTCTTACTGATAACTCTGGCAAAGAAATTCATCGCTATAAATTACCATATGGAGCTACCATAAATCATAAACACGGTTCTACAATTAAAAAAGGAGAGCATTTGGCAGAATGGGATCCTTATAACATTCCTGTAATTGCAGAAGTTGATGGTGTTATTAAATATAATGATTTATCCGAAAATGTTTCTTTGCGTGAAAAAATTGAAGAATCAACCGGAGTTTCCACTAAAATTGTTATGGATTGGAAACAATATTCAAAACAAGATTTGAAACCTCGTTTGTCAATTGAAAATGGCAAAGATATTCTTAAAGAATATGCTCTATCTATCAGTACAATTATTGGCGTTTCAAATGGTGATGATATAAAAGCTGGTGATGTTATTGCCAGAATACCAAAAGAATCATCAAAGACACGCGATATTACTGGAGGTCTTCCACGAGTTGCTGAGCTATTTGAGGCTCGTAAGCCTAAAAATGTTGCCGTAATGAGTGAAATTGATGGTAAAATTGAGTTTGGTAAAGATTATAAAACTAAAAGAAGAGTAATTGTTAAACCTGAAGATGCTTCTAGAGAGCCTATTGAATATAGTATATCTAAAACCAAACATTTGTTTGTTGGTGAGGGAGATTCAGTAAAAAGGGGTGATGTTTTAGTTGATGGAAATCTAGTTCCGCACGACATTCTCAAAATTCAAGGAATGCAGGCGTTTACATCATATATGGTTAACGAGGTTCAAAAAGTTTATCGTATGCAAGGCGTTAAAATTGATGACAAGCATATCGAAGTAATATTATCAATGATGCTGAAAAGGGTTGAAATTACAAATACTGGAGACACAACACTCTTGGCTGGTGAATATGTTGATAGAGATGTTTTTGAATCTATTAATCGCAGAATGATCGATAGCAAAATGAAGCCAGCTGAATGTTCTCCTGTTCTCCTCGGAATTACCAAGGCTTCGTTGCAAACAAAATCATTCATATCGGCTGCTTCATTCCAAGAAACTACTCGAGTCCTTACAGATTCAGCTGTTCAGGGTCGAATAGATCATTTAAAAGGATTAAAAGAAAATATTATTGTGGGTCGACTCATTCCTGCGGGAACTGGCCTTATGGCCAATAAGTTTCGAAAAGAAGCTCAATCAATAAAATAGTCCAATTTGGCTAATTCAGTTCACTTAAATGAATTGGATTGGCCAAAAGTTTCTGTCAATTCTTTATATTTCTTCACCCCAAAACAACTTCTAGTCAACCAAAATTTTTATTCAAAACTTTTGGGCAATATTAACCAAAAAATCAAACCCTAAAAATCATAAAAAATAGATTCAATTTTTTATAAAATTATAAAGATAAAATCTTGTCAATTTTAAAAATTGAAATAAATTTTAGTTAATTAATTTCCATAGTTTTGATTAATATTTTGAAAAATCATGCCACAGTTCGAACTATCCTCAAAAAAGCTCTACAAGCCTTTTAGCAATGATTTATCTAATCCAAATATCAAATATTTTTTAAAAAAAATCCTTAGCGAAGAAAAGAATTTTTATTCAACCACAATAATCTATGGTATAGCCATTGCAATTCTCAGTTTGGCATTGCCTATTTCAGTTCAACTTTTAATAAATTCAGTAGCTTTTACTGCCATGTTTCAACCCATTTTAATTTTGGGTTGCGTTTTATTATTACTACTCGCTTTTTCATCAATTCTAAATGCATTACAAATTTATGTTGCTGAAATTTTCCAGCGCAGATTTTTTGCGCGCATGACCGCTGACATTACTCTTTCAGTGATTAATGCTAAACATGAAAATTTTGAGGAAGCTAATCAAACCGAATTTATAAATCGGTTTTTTGATGTAATTAATATTCAAAAAACCATGCCAAAAGTTTTAATAAAAACTTTCACTCTTATCTTGCAGACCATTGCTGGCCTTATCTTGGTAGCATTCTATCATCCATTATTATTAGTTTTTTCGCTTCTTATAATTTTTGCTATTGTAATAATTTGGTTGGTGTTTTCAAAAAATGGTTTCATTACAAAATTTTATGCGAGCCGAAGAAAATATGATATGGCTTCGTGGCTTGAAGATATTGCCCGTAACAATATTTTGTTCAAATCAGAAATTGGCCAAAAATATGCAGTTTTTAAAACCGATTTTTTGACAGAGCAATATCTTTTTGAAAGAAAAAAACACTTCAAATATGCTTTTTTACAAATATGCCTAATGCTTGCTCTATACACAATCGCCAGCGCAAGTCTATTAATCATAGGTGGATATTTAGTAATTAAAGGTCAATTATCAATCGGCCAATTGGTTGCCTCCGAACTTGTTTTATCTGCCACTTTATATGGAATTTCTGAGCTTGGCAGAGATTTTGAAATTTTTTACGAGATTGCGAGCTCGGCTGAAAAGTTATCGCAATTTTATAATGTTGACCAAGAAGATTCCGCCCGCGAAAAAATCAACAATAATAAAATCTGCATAAAATTTAATAATGTGATCGATAATTATTTCGGTCGTGATTTTAATTTTAATTTGAATCTTGAAGCTCAAAAAAATTATCTAATTTCAACCACAAATTTAACTTACCAAAAAATCTTGATAGAGCTTATTTATGGTCTTAGAAAACCAATTCGAGGCAGTTTGCAATTTAATGATATTGATATTGAAAATATTGATTTAGCCAATCTACGCTCCCACATCGCAATCGTTGATAATCATAGCTTTATCGAGGGTACAATTTTTGAATATTTAACTTTTAATGATAAAAATATTAATAAAAAATTCTTAAATGAAATTTTATTCATCACTGGCCTAGATAAGGTTCTTGAGAGATTTAAAGATGGTTTAAATCAAAAAATTAATCCAAGTGGTTACCCCTTTTCCGAATCGGAAAAGATTTTAGTAAAAATTGCGCGCGGCCTATTACAGCACCCAAAAATTATTATCATCACCGAAGTACTAGATATGCTTGGCCTTGCATCGCGTCGTGAGATTTTAAAATTTTTAACCAAAAACCACGAAGCAATGATATTATATTTCTCAGACCGACGCGATGATATGCTCGATTTTAATGAGTATTTATTTATCGATGAAAACAAAATTCATCACTTTAAATCAATTTCTGAATTAGATAAATTTGAACAAAAAAATGGCTAGAAACTCATTCCACGCCCTGAACTCTATCAACATTCCGCGTCCACTTAAAGTTTTAAAAAAAATTATTGTAGGTGGCTTATTGTTGCTAGTTTTGATTTTAAGTTTAACTCCATGGCGCCAGACTGCCAAGGGCTTTGGAACCGTTTTAGCGCTTGATCCCAATAATCGTGCTCAAAATATTCATGCAACGGTTAATGGGCGCATTAATCGATGGTTTGTTAAAGATGGCTCAAGAGTTAAAGCTGGTGATAAAATTGTTGAAATTATCGATAATGATCCGCAAATAATTGATCGACTTCGTGCTGAAAAGTCAGCTATAGAGCGAAAAGTTGTCGTTGCAAAAATGGCCTCCGAGACCTCAAAAATCAACTTTGAAAGACAATCTGAATTATTTGAAAAAGGTTTATCTTCGCGCAAAAATTTAGAAGATGCCAAAATCG
>Ga0172372_10002834_pt1 | contig 26019 bp, 21 predicted proteins | sample LakKiv5m_2_FD_114544 | JGI IMG/M metagenome (GOLD analysis project Ga0172372, IMG submission 114544) | Freshwater microbial communities from Kabuno Bay, South-Kivu, Congo - kab_092012_9.5m | ecosystem: Environmental > Aquatic > Freshwater > Lake | place: Democratic Republic of the Congo...
ACTAGGGCTTTTGCGAAGTGAAAAATTCGGACAATTCCCCCCGATCAGCAAGGAAAAAATCCATGTGACGGAATCTTAACAAAAGCGGTCAGCATGCGGGGGCAGCACAGCCGGCGACCACCCTGCATCAGATCCCCTCCGTTGAAGGACTTACGTCGGTTAAAACGAACGTTTCAAATGGAAAATCCACCCTCGGCACGGCTGAATCTTGACTGGATTGATGGGGAAATAATCAGCGGGGAGCCGGGAGCATGGAGCTCGGAGTCAGGCGGAACGCGGCGGAGCGCCGCGAAGTGGCGGGGCCTTTGGCCCAGCGACGTGTGACTTGTGGCGTGTGGCAAGATAAAGAAAAAAGAAGGGAACTCCGGCCTTTAGTCCCTTAGTCCCTGAACCCGCGCGTTGGCGGGTGTGTGCCGGGAGTAACTGGGTTTGCGAAGGCTATGAACTTTGGCAGTCAGGCCAGAGGTCAGAAAGCCACGGATGGAAGAGGATGACGGAAGATGGTGTTCGCGCCGCTGACACGGCGCAAACACAGTTTCCGGACCGAAGCTTTGAGCGGGGCGCGTGTCAGCGCGCCCTGCTCTATCCTCTGCTATCTTCTTCCATTTGACCGCTGCGCTCAGCTCTCCGAGTTGTCTGTCTCGCTGCGCTCGGCTGTGGCCTGTTCTTCTTTGTTTTCAACAGAGTAACTCCCGCAAGTTAGTCGGGAGTCCCTGAACCCGCGCGCTGGCGGGTGTGGTTGGGGAGTAACCGGGGTTACCGTCCCCGCCAGGGGGAAAGGCACCGACGCTCATAGAGTGCCGCTACACCTCGACGAAAACTTGTAGCGGCGCTCTATGAGCGTCGCTGCCTGAAAACACTCCGAGTTACTCGGGAGTTCTTTGGTCCCTTGTTCCCTGTGCCTTGCTTGCGAGACGGACGAGGCGTAGTGTCTGACTGGTGACTGCGACGGAAATCATTGCCGAGATCGAACATTTGCCGGCCAGCGAACAAGCCAAGGTCGTAGCCTTCGCGCAGCGTTTGGGCGAACGCGCGATGTTGTCGGGCGCCGAGTTGTCGAAACTCGCCGGACGGCTGGCGGACGGACCGCATCCGGCGGACGCAGCGCGGCTCCGCGAAGAGATCGAGAAGGGATTTTACGGCGCATCGTCCCATGCCTGAAGTCCGACGGCATGCGCTGCCCCGGGCTGTTTTCAGACATCTCCTCGATCGGGTTCAAGAGCGCGCCATTCCCGCGGATCAGCTCGGCTTGCTTGCCGATTGGCTGGACACCAACCCCATCGTTCCATCCGGTCGATTGCGGACGTCCACCGGCCGGGGCCGGCTGTGGTCCCCGAGAGCCGGAGGGAGGAAGGTTCCGACGCTCACAGAGCGCCGCGACAAGAACTCGTCACACGTCACAAATCACTCGTCACTTCCCCGCATTAGCGGCGGCGGAGCATGATTTCGCCGAAGGCGCCTTCCTGTTCGACGTGCACGTGCCGCAGGCGCACCAGTTCGAGGAGCGCGAGGAACGTGGCCACGACCTCGCCGCGCGTGGACTGGCCGGCGAACAACTCCTCGAACTTCAGCCCTTCCTTTTCCGGCAGGATCTTCAGGACGTATTCGATTTTCTCCGAGACGGTGAACCGGTCGGCTTCGATCTCGCGCTCCGCGCCCTTCTGCTTTTCGAGGCGGTCGAGCACGCGCTGGAACGCGGCGATGAGGTCGAGCGCGCCGACCTCGCCGGCCAACAGGGTCGCCCCGCCGTCGGGCGGCGGCGCGGACGGCGTGCGTCCGAAAAGCTTGGCCGCCCATTCCTCGCGGTCGCGCAGCTCGCCGGCCGCTTCCTTGAATTTCTTGTATTCGATGAGCTGGCGGATCAGCTCCCAGCGAGGATCCTCGTCCTCCCCCTCGTCGTCGACGGGCGCCTGCAGGTCGGCCGGCAGGAGCGTGCGGCTCTTGAGGTAGAGGAGGTTCGCGGCCATGACGATGAACTCCCCGCCGATCTCGACGTCGACCGCTTCCATCTGCTCGAGGTAGTCGAGGTATTGCCGCGTGATGCGCCCGATTTCAATGTCATAAATATCCACCTCGTCCTTGCGCACGAGGTAGAGCAGGAGGTCGAGCGGTCCCTCGAAAACGTCGAGTTTGACCTTGTAGGCCGCGTCCGCCACGGGGGAGACGTCAGAGCCCGCGCTTGCGGCGCTCGGCGGCCACTTGCGTTTTGTGCTTCTTCGCCGTGACCAGGCGCGTCTTGCGCTTGCGCAGCTGGCGCGAAAGTTTGTTCATGACCAAGTCGATGGCCGCGTAGAGGTCGCCTTCGCGGTCCTCCGCATGGATGTCCGGGCCCGGCACGGCGAGGTGCACTTTGACCACGTAGTTGCTCTTCTTTTTCGACTCGTCGTGCATGAGGACGACGTGGGCCGCGATGATGCGGTCGCTCTGGTTGTCGAGGTGCGCCAGCTTGTTCACCACATACGAATTGATCGCGCCGGTGAGCGCGAGGTGCCGGGGACTCAGATGGATATGCATACAAAACCAATAAACCACCGCCCGCCCCCGCGGCCAACCCGAATCGGTCAGCCTTCCACGCCGGCTTCGGCGAGGATGACGCGCGCGGCGCTCTCGAAGGCCGCTTTGTTCTTCTTGCCTTTGATGGTGAGGAGCGCGTTGTCGCGGATGGTGCACGCCGAACCGGGATCTTTGTAGACGCGCAGCCAGATCTCCATCATGCGCAGGTGCGGCGCGATTTCCTCCGGGTGCTCCGCGGCCAGCTCGGCGTAGGCCTCGAGCGCCCCGGGGTAATCCTCGGCCGTGACGCGTCCTTCCGGGATGCTATACATCGGCTGGGGGCGCGAATGGCGGTCGCTCGGCATGAAAAGTCCCGACATCCACTCGCCGATGAAGCCGGCCAGCGGGCGGGCCATCATCAGGGCGGCCACGACGAGAACCCCGTGGGCCGCCACGATCATGAGCATCCCGCCGGGCAAACCTTCCTCCTGCCCGCGCGAACCGAGCCACCACCACGCCGCCACGCAGACGAGCAGGCCGGCCAGTCGCAGGATCAACCCGAGCATGGGGAACACCATGCCACACCGGAGCCGCGGACGCGCAGCAAAATCCGCCGCCCAGCCCGGCAGCCTCAGGCGCCGGACAGCAGGCGGTCGTAGGTTTCCTCGACGACCCGGGCCTGGACGCGCGCATCGTAGGACTGCCGGACCCGTTCCCGCGCCGCCGCACCCAGCCGGGCCCGCCGCCCGGGGTCGCCCAGCAGTCCGCCGAGCTGTGCGGCGAACGCGCCTTCATCGCCGGGGGGCGCGGTCAGTCCGCCGGCGCCGTCCGCCAGGATCTCCGCGCAACCGTCGACCGCCGACACGACCGGCGGGACGCCGCAGGCCATGGCCTCGAGCAGCGTCATGGGCGTGCCTTCGTAGTCGGAGGTCAGCAGGAAAACATCCGCCGCCGCCAGCACGGTGCGCGCATCGCGGAAGCCGGCGAAGCGGACATTGCCCGGCGCCGACGCGCGCAGGCGATCTTCCTCCGGACCGGTGCCGGCGATGACGAAAGTCGCCGCCGGAAAACGCCCCGCCAAGCGCAGGAAGAGCGGCCAGTTTTTCTGCGGATGGAGGCGCCCGAGGCCGGCCACGACGGTGGTCCCGGACGGCAATCCCAGTTCGTCTCGCGCGGCGGAACGTTCGCTTTGGTCCGGCAGACGGAAGCGTTCCGTGTCGACCGCGTTGGGCAGCAGGGTGATTTTCTCCGGGGGGATTTTTTCGCGTCCGGTCAAACAATCGCGGGTCGATGCCGACACCGCGAATATGTGCGAGGAAAGCCGGTTGGTCGCGCGGTCGACCGCGAGCCGCCACGCGCGGTCCGTGCGGAAGCGGTCGTTGCACTGGTCGTGGTTCACCCGCACCCGCACGCCGCACCAGGCGGCCAGCGGTTTGGCGATCCAGTTCGCGCCGAAGAGGTGGAAATGCGCCACGTCGAAACGTTCGCGCCGCAACAGACGCGGAAGCGAGATCGCGTAAGCCGGCGGCCATTTGGCGGCGGACAGCGACACGACCTCCACGCCCTCTTTGGCCAAAGCCCCCGCGAAAACGCCGCGTCCGTGCATCGGCGCGACGGTCCACTCGAACCGCGTGCGGTCGCGGAAACGCGCGAGGTTGAGCAACGCGGTCTGCGCGCCGCCCAGATCGAGGCTGTCGATGACGTGCAGGACCTTGATCATGCGGCCTCCAGTCCGCGCAGAAACGCGGTCGTGTTCGCCTCGTTGTCGTGCGCCTCGCGCACGAAACGCGCCGCGCCGTCCTGCGCGGACGCCAGCATGGCAGGGTCGTCCACCAGACGCCGCGCGCCCGCGGTCAAGCCGGCGAAATCGTCTCTGGCGCAAATACCCAAACCGAATTTCCCGAAGATGCCGTCCGGATCGACCCGCAGCGAAAGCAGCGCGGCGTGGCCGAGGCCCGCCTGGATGAAACTGTTCGGCCAGCCCTCCCATTGCGAGGTGTTCACGAAGACGCGGGCGCGGTCATACCAATCCTGGATTTCGTGGTAGGGCACGCTTTCGATCAATCGCAGGTTCGACACCCCGCGCGCTGCGGACGCGACCTCGTCCCACAGGGATCGGTTTTCCGGCGGGCAGATCATGACGAAGGAATGCGCCGGCAAGGCGCGGGCCAGATCGACGAAAAGCTGCGGTTGCTTGACCGGTTGGCAGCGCGAGACCCAGAGGAAGTCGATGTCTTTCTCCGCGTGGCGCGGACCGCGCCGCGGGAAGACGAGGTAACGGTAGAGCGTCGCGTCCAGGCCCGCGCGACGGTAATGCTCCATCTGCCCCCCCGTGATGGCATGCCGCGCGTCGCAGCGCCGCAGGGCGAACTCGAAGAGGCCGCCGAGCAACGGATGCTCGCGCCGGTATTCGCCGTTGACCTCGGTGTCGAGCGAGCAGGTGAAATCCAGACGATAGCCCGGCAGCGGACGCCACAGCCACAGGACGAACAGCCACGCGGTCCAGCCCATGACGATCACCCAGTCGGGCTTCTCCTCGCGCAGGACGCGGAAGACGCGCGGCATGGACGCGAGCATCTGCGCCATGCGTCCGGTATGGAAATTCCCCGCGTTGCGCAGGCGCACGCCTTGGAGCAGTTGTCCGTCGGTCTGACCCGTGTCGCCGCCGGCGATAACCACTTCGTGTCCGCGCCCGGCCAAGGCGCGCGCCAGCAAAGCGACCTGCAATTCCGCGCCGCCCGAGGTGCGCGTCGACGTCTCGTCGAGGACGAGATGCGCGTGACTCGAAAGAAAGAGCAGCTTCATCCGCCGCCCGGCTTGCGCAACGGCACTTTCTTCCAGCCGTCCGACTCGGTGAATTCGCGTCCGGCAAAACACCAGACCACGGCCTGCTTGGCGTCGAGGTAGGCGTCATCGGACCGCGCGCGCCGCGCAAGCGCGAGGCGCGAACTGGTCGCGCCCGACCCGCGCACGCCGAGCACATCGGGCGAGGAACCGAGCGCCGCTCCGAGGCGGTCGGGCAAGCCCGCGCCGGTGGCGTGCAAGTCGCCGCCGCTGTGGAAAACGAGCACGTGGCTGTCGCCGAGGAGCACCAGCGGATGGGCGCGCTGGTCGGGCGCGAACGAACCGGCGGCGAACCACAGGTCGACCGCCTCCGCGTCGCCGCCAAGGTCGCCCTTGATCTCCTGCTTTCTCCACGCACCGGCCGGGTCGGTGCCCGCACCGAGGGTGGTCGAGTCCGCCAACCACGCCCGGACGCCCGCGGCCGCACGCTCGATGCCGCGGCCCGACCAGTGTGTGTCGCGTCGGCAATAGAAGTCCGCCGGCGCGGCGGAGAAATCCGCGGCCAGATCGAGCACCGCGACACCGCGGGCGCGCAAGTCGGCGAGGATCCGGTCCCAACCGGCCCGCATTTTTGCGGCGTCCTCCGCGGACACGCCGGCCGCCTCCGGCGCCATGACCATTTTGGGGGGCACCGGCACGACGAGCAGGCCGATGTCTTCCGCTTGCAGTTGCTTCTGGAAGTCCGCGATGACCTCCACTGCCGTCGTCACCTGCGCGGCGAGATCCGGCGCCATCAGTTTACCAGCGAAGGTTTTTTCCGACGGCAGGAAGCGCCAGCCATCGGAGCCCTCGATCGACGCGACCGCGGGCGCATCGGCGGCCCGCACCGATACGACGAGGAACACGCAAAGAGACCGGATCAGCGATCGGCAGGCAAAATCCATTCGGCAAAATTGGGGGTTTCGAGGAGCAAAGCAACATCTTCCAGATCCCCGCGGTTCAAGGAATCCAGAGCGGCTGCGCGCTCTTGGTAGCTGGCCAGCTTGGCCCGCACTTTGATGCCCGGACGCAGCGCGTCCGCCGGCATAAGCTGCCGGTCGCGCATCGTCCGGACATAAACCACGGCCTGCGCGCCGGTGCCGTCGATCCCGGTCAAATGCACCGCCGTGAGGTAGTCCGCGTAAGGCGTGTTCCCCGGCACGGGCAAAGGTCCGACCGCCGCCACCGTCGCGGTCACTTCTTTGGTTTCCCCCGGTTCCACGACGAGGAAACCGTCCCCGCCCCGCGCTACCGGCCAATCCACCGGGGACCAGTCGCCGTTCGCGACCTCGCGCATGGCCAGCGGCCAGACAACCACCTTCTTGCCCGCCAGCCACGAGGCGTCCCTGCCCGCTTCGGCCGCGACCATTTCGCGCGCGGCCCGGGCGCCGGCATCGTTGCGCGCCAGGCGGTCCACCGCGAAACCCAGAAGGTGCGAAAGCTGCTCGGCGAAGCCCGCGGACGAACCCCAGCCGAGCTCGGCCGCGGAGTAGATGTTCGTGTAGCTGTCGCCGACCACCAGGACGGGCGACGAACGGTCCGGTTGCCAGTCCGCGCCGCCGGGGCGGCGGACCGGCCGGGTTATGACACTCTGCGGCGCGCGCAGGGGCGAAGTGTCCGGCAATTCCAGCATGGCCGCGGTATCGCCCGTGCCGCGGACTTCCCTGCGCGGCAATTCCGCCGCGGCGGGCAGCGTCAGACCGAGCAGCGCCGCGACCGGGGCGGCGGTTTCCCGCGCCACCGCCGTCATCGCGTCCGGCGTCCAATGGCTGTCCGTCCGCAGAAACTGCGCGCCATCCGGCCGGCGCGACCAGAGCCGGGGCGCCGGGTCGAGCACCAGCGGCGCGGCGCCGGCGTCCAAACCGCGCTCCCCCGCCACCCTGCGCCAGGCCGCCGCCACCTCCGCGGAGAAATTTTCCAAACCGCGCGGCACAAGGGGCGCCGCGAAAGAACTTCCGGCGGCCGCCAGTGGCTCCGGGTGGATGGACGCTTTGCCGGGCAGCGGGAGGAAGACCAGCCGCACCCCGCGCGCCGCCAGGTCCGCCGCCCACGCCGCCAAGCTGTCGGCCGGATGCGCGGCGCCGGGCGCGCGCGCCAGCGCGACTGCGTCGACATCCGGACGGTAAAACAACCATCCGTCGCGTCCGACGTAGGCTTCCTCGCTGCCCGCCCCGCCGAAGCGCAGCAGGGCATCGAGGGTCGCGGGCCGCACCGCGGCGACGAGTTGCGAGGAATCTTCGATCGAGGATTCGAACTCGCCGATGCCGGCCAGAGCGGCCCGGTTGGCGCCGAGCAGACGCTGCCACCACGGCGCCTCCGCCCCGAGAGCGCGGGCCACGGACCCGGCGCCCGCGACGGCGGTCTGCCACGGACCGCGCCACGCGCCAAGCCATCCGTCGAGCAAAGGCACGGCCACCAGGCCCGCGGCGAAAAGCACAGACAGCGTCACGGCCACCGGACGCGAGACCTGCGTGCGTTCCCAACCCGGCGCATAGGGTGCCGTTCCGGGCAGCGGGGTGGTCGGGGCGTCCAGGCTCATTGCGCGTCGGAGCCTGCCGGATTCCGCGGCTTGGGCCAAGCAGACGAAACAAATGCCGCCAGGAGCACGGAACCCGTGCCGAGCAGGAGCGATTGGGTCGGCGAAAGGAGCGCCAGGTAGCGTCCGATGTCGAACGAGTGCACCACCGCGACGGTGAACACCATGCCGAGATGGGTTATGACAATCACGGCGAAAACGCGCGCGGCGGGCAGCAATCGGGGCCGCGGGCGGAACAACCAGCGCCCGGCCGCAAACACGGCGAGACCGGCGACGGTGAGGAAAACAACCAGAGAACCGAGGAAAACACCGTGGAACCACGGTGGCAACGGCGGGACAAAGTTCCGGCGTTTGCGCTCGGTGGAAGCCAGTTCGCCGCACCGGCGGAAAAGCACGTCCCAGCCGGCGGCCAACTCCGGAGACAGGACGGGCGGACGGTAAACCGACGGGAACCCGCGGGCTGATTCGAAGTGGACGCGCCATGGCACCGTCGAACGGTGCAGGGACGTCGGCGGGTCGGCATGGGCGAGCCGCAATTGGCGTCCGATTTTCGCCAGCATGCCGGCAGGTTGCGCCCGCCACGCGTCGAAATACGCGGAACGGAAATAGGCGGCGCGTCCTTCCGCCGTGGCGCCCGCTTCGCCCGGCAGCACGGCCAACGCGTCCGAATGATACATCAGGTAATCCGGGTCGTGTCCAAGGGCCTGGTATTTGCCGATGCTCTTCGACTCGGCCAACCGCCGGTCCAAGTGCGCGAGAAAGGCCGCTTCCTCCTCATCTGGAAATCCGCGGACGGCCCGTTCGTGCATCGTCCGGGAAATCAAATCGGCGTGCACCGTGAAGAGCGTGGCCGGCAGGAAAGTTTTCGCATGGTCGTCGCCGATCCAGCCCGTGGCGAACGGCACGCCTTTCTGCCACAGGCCGGCCAGGGCCAGACCGCAAACGAGGGCCAGCACCGAGGCGCGGCGTTTGGCCGGTTCGCCGGCGGACACCATCCCGGCGACCAAGGCGGCCAGCGGCACGGCCGCGGCGAACCCCCAGCTGGGTTTGAGGCCTGCGCAAAGGACCGCGCAGAAGACGGCCAGCGCCCCGGATACCACGACGCGCGCGGCGCCCGCCGCCTGCCAGCGCGCGCGGAGAAAAGCGAGGGTGCAGCCGATCTGCAGGAGGGCGAAGAGCGGAAAAATCGCTTCGGGGCGGAGCAATGTCTCGTAAACGACCGCCCACGCGCCGAGCAGATACAGACCGAGGGCGAAAGCCCCGAGCCACCAGACCCACGGACGGCGACGGACCGGCGCGGGCAACCATGCGGTCCACTGCGCGAAGACCCAGACCCACGCCGCGCCGGACAGCAATCCTATGACATGCTGCACGAGGGCGACGGCCGGGAAACTTTCCGTCGCCCGCAAGACGCCGAGCAGGAAAAGCGGGTACGCGAAAGAACGTCCGTGCGTCTGACGGAACCCCTCGCCGCCCAATTCGTAAAGGGCCGGACCCAGGTAGCCCCAGCTGTCCGCGGTGGCCAGGGGCAGCCACGGCATGTGCCAGCGCTGCCAGAGGGCCCAGACGAAGACCGTGGCGAAACCGAGCCACGGCCGCGACCAGACCGCGGAGAGCAAACGCGCCGGAGCGCGCCACCAGGCGGGCACTGTCTTCACGGAAGGGGCGGCGGCGGCGGACCGGCCGCGGCCAGCGGCTTCTTCGGGACCGACAGGATGTCGAACTGCAGGAAGAAGAGAAGCAGCTGGAAACCGAGGATGACCGGCAGGGCGGCGACCATGACCGTGCCGGCCGTCGCTTGCGTGCCCGAAAAATGCGCGATGATCCAATGATAAAGGCCGAAGGACGTCCCGAAAGCGACGAGCGGAAGGCCGAACAACAGGGCCAAGGTGCCGAGGTTGAAATCCCGCAGGAAATAATTGAAGAAGACGCGCTTCGCGAAACGGTTCAGGTATTGCCAGGGGAACACGCAAAGGACACGGCTGACGCGCAGGTGGCTTTGCTCGTCCGCGTAGACCGCCTGCATCGGCGTGTCGACCACCACGGCCCGCGCCACGTTGAGGCGGAAGAGCATGTCGGACTCGAAAAAATACCGCTCGTCGATCTTGTCGAGCGGGAGCAGACGGAGTGCCGTGCGGTGGATCGCGGTGAAGCCGTTGGCCGGATCCATCAGATCCCAGTAGCCGCTGATCAGCTTGTTGGCGAAACTGAGCAGCGTGTTGCCCAGCACGCGCAACTTGGGCATGCGGAGCAGGTAGTCCGGGTGGAAGAAGCGGTTGCCTTTGGCATAGTCGGCCGCGCGGGCCCGCAGGGGCGCGGTGAACTGCGGGATGAGCCGCGCATCCATCTGCCCGTCGCCGTCCATTTTGACCACGATCTCGGCCCCGTCATCCAGCGCCGCCCGATACCCCGTGACCATGGCCGCGCCGACGCCGCGGTTCTCCGCGTGGAAAATCACCCGGAGGCGCGGATCCCGCACCGCTTCCTCCACGAAGCGACCCGTTCCCTCCGGACAACCGTCGTCGATGACAAAGATCCGGTCGATGTCCGGCCCGATGCCCGCGAGCACGCCTTCGATGTGACGGCGGACGCGGTAGCAGGGAATGACAACGGCAGTCTTCACGGAAGGTTCGGTTTGGCGCGCCGGAACTCTTCCGTCTGCGCGAGGAAACGGTCAAAGGTATTCCATCCGCGGTATTCGTAGTACAACTTCCCAGCATGCGGGCGGACACCGAAATCGCGGCGTCCTGCGCGATAAAGACCCGTCCGCCGGCCCGCGAGGAAGTTGAGCAACAAGGGAGGAAACAGTCCCAGCCAGGTCTTCCACTGCGACGGGTAGCAGCGGAACAAGGTGAATGTTCCCCAAGCGAATCGGTCCGGCGCGCGGGATGCGTCCCCCGCGACTCCCCCCGGCAGCGGTTTCATCACCCGGTAGCCATACGGCACAAAGGGATGGGCGCGATAGGCGGCGAATTCCCAAACGGGCACGCCGCCCGCCCGGGCGGCCAAAGCATGCCCGAGCAGGCACGCGGCATCGTGGTCCGGATGACCGCCCTCCCACGCCGGGACGATGACGTTCTCCACGCCGCGGGCCTGGCGGGCGGACAACCATTCGAAAACGGCCGGCAAATGCGCGGCCAGACCGTTGTCGGGCACGTGCAGTTCCGCGCCGGCGAAGACGATCCGGCCGCCCGCGATGCCCAGACGGCGCAAAGCGCGCAACGATTCGGCATTGCGCACGGCGGCACCGACCCCGTGGTAATCGCCGGCGGTCAGAAAAACGCACCGGGCCCGCGAAGGATCGCGGGCCAACCTGGGCGCGACGAAATATTCGTCATCCTGGTGCGGAAAAAGGAACAGGTCCACGGGGTCAGAAAATGAAGTAGATGAACGGGTTGAATTTCTGCACTCCGAGCATCAGGGCCGAGAGCCAGAAAACGGCCAGCGCCCAGACGGCCTTCGGCGCGGTGAGATGACGCGTCCAGTCCATGGTGGTCGGGCCCAGCCAAACCAGCAGCGCGGCCACCGCCAGGGTGACGATGAAGAAAGGTTTCCAGACCAATCCCGCGACGAGGGCGGACAACTCGCCGCCGCCGGACCATCCGAACAGCCGCGCGTAAAATTCCACCGCCCCGGGCAGGTCCGGCGCGCGGAAGAGGACCCACGCCAGCGAGACGACGGTGAAGGTCAGCGCGATTTGCGCGAAGCGCGGCAGTCCGGACCACAGGCTCCGCCCGGGCGCGGCGCGTTCGGCCGCGAGGAGCAGGCCGTGAACCGTGCCCCACAGGACAAAGGTCCACGACGCGCCGTGCCACAATCCGCCGAGGAACATCACGGTCAGCAGATTCGCGTAGGTGCGCAGGTCGCCGTGGCGGTTGCCGCCGAGCGGGATGTAAAGGTAATCGCGCAGCCACGTGGAAAGCGTGATGTGCCAGCGTTGCCAGAAGTTGGTGATGCTGTGCGCCTGGTAGGGCGAATTGAAATTGATCGGGAAACGGAATCCGAGCATGAGCCCGAGACCGATGGCCATGTCGGAATATCCGCTGAAATCGAAATAAATCTGGAACGAGTAGGCGAACATCCCCAGCCATGACTCGAGCACGCCGGCATCGGCCGCGCCGAACATGGTGTCGGCCACCTTGCCGCACGGATTGGCGATGAGGACTTTTTTGCCGAGGCCGAGGCAGAAACACGCCACCCCGCGCGCGAAGGCGGACCAAGTGCGGTCCGGACGCCGCAGTTGCCGCGCCACCGTCTGGAAACGCACGATCGGTCCGGCCACCAGCTGCGGGAACATCGAGACATAGGCCGCGAACCCCGCGAAGCTGCGCATCGGTTGCGCGTGGCCGCGGTAGATGTCGATGGTGTAGCTCATCGACTGGAACGTGTAGAAACTGATGCCCAGCGGGAGCGTGACCTCGAGAAAGAAGTCCGGTTGCGCCCAGCCGAGCGAATCGGTCAGCGCGCGGTAATTGTCCGCGGCGAAGTTGAAATATTTGAAAAAACCAAGCAGCGAAAGATTGGTCGCCACCGAGACCCACACCGCCGCTTTCTCCTGACTCGTGCGGTGGGTGATGCGGTGCCGCGTCCTCCGCCGCGCCTCGTGGTCCAACCAGCGTCCGCACGCGTAGTCGATCACGGTCGACAGCATCATGAGCAGCATGAAGGCCGGATTGGCCCAGCCGTAGAACGCGTAGCTGAAGACGGCCAGGACCCCGAGCCACACGCGGCGCGGCGCGAGCAGGCTCACCGCCAGCGCGAGCGGGAGGAAATAGAAAAGGAAAAGGTGGGAGCTGAAGACCATGCGGGCGCGGCGGCCGCAGCATAGGATGCTTCCGGGCAAAGTAGAAGCGGCGCCCCCGCCGCTTGTCGTCCGTGGTTAAGCGGCGGGGACGCCGCTTCTACTTTTTGACTGCGACTTCCGTCACCCGGACGCAACAACTCAAGCCCCCGGAAAAGCCTCGGTGTAAAGCTGGTGGTCCAGATCGTAGGGCTCGCCGATCATGCGCTCGGACTCCAATTGCGGATGGTCTTCGTAGCGCTGCAAACGCATGGTGCGGCGCGTGCCGGGCTGCAATGCTTTGTTGGCCTCCGGCTCTTTCCCGTCGAGAAGGACCCACTCGGCCACGCGCACCTCGCCGTTCGCGTCGGCCACGGGCGAACCGTCGAGCACTTTGTAAAGATTGAGCACCAGCGCACGACGGTAAGGACTGATCTCCTCGAGATCCGGCGGTTCGTGACGACGCACCAATTCCAGCTCCGCCTCGTAAACGGGCCGTTCCGGACGCGCCGCCAGCCTCGCCGCGTAGAGTTCCGCTTGGCGCGCCGCCTCCCCGTCCGTGATCTTGCGGTCGTAAACGGCCACGCCCTCGAGCAAACCGTGCCACGGCGGACCGGTCGTTCCCCGCTCGTCGCCGAACAGCAACCGCGCCTCGTCGGGCCAGCCTGCCAGACCGCCGGGCACGGCGTCTGTCTCGATCACCCGGCGCCCGTCCACCCACGCGGTCAACACGCCGCGCGAGAAGCCGACGGCCACACAGTAAAGGCGCCCCGCCTCGATCGGGGCGATTTCCACTTCCTTCCCGCCCGGACCGGTCTCGTCGGTGCGCAGAACGAAGATCAGTTTGTCGCCGCGCTGTCCCACGGAAAAACAAATGTCCTCGCCGTCTTTCGCCAGACTGATCATGCGGCGCGGGCCGGTGCCGTCGACCGTGGCCGCGGCCGCGACGAACTCCACCGTGAAGCCACCCGTCTTTTTCACCGCCTCGATCATCGGCGCATCGAAGCCCTCGATGCGGACCGATCCGTTGCGCAGCCACATTTCGTGGTTCGGACCGAACCGCGCCTCGCCGGCCGCTGCGGCGATGGCGGTCTTGCCGGAACGGCCGGACGCCGCCGCGTTGCCCGCGCGATTGTTCTCCCACAGGAACACCAGCCCCTGATCCGTGCCGGGCCACTCGTTCGACAGATCGACCTTTGGTTCGACGATGGGACTGGGCACGCCCGGACGGCTGAACTTCGACTGGTAATCCGCCCCGCCCTCGATCCACACGTCGGGAAAAAATTCGCCGTGCTTGCTGTCGGTCACGTCGACCCAGGCTTCGATCCCGGTGAAATCCTCGTTGAAGCGGCCGATACTGATGTCCACCCCGGCACCCGCCATCTGCAGGACGTTTTTCTTTTTCCCCTTTTTCTTGTAAGGCCCGCTGAATGTCATAAAGCGCGCGTGATTCGACCAGCGCGGGTGGTAAACCTCCTCGTCTTCCAGGCCGGGCGCCCCGGTGATCTTCACCTTCCAATCGCGGTTGCCCCACGCGTCGTGCATGTGCAGGTGGCGGTGGCTGCCGGCGAAAGTCCACGAAAGATAACTGTGGTCGGGGGCGATGGCCGGCCAGCATCCGCGATCGGTCTGGACCCACGCGCCGTCGGGCAGCTGCGCCAGACCCGACACCGGCCACGGCAAATTCGCCGCCATTTTCAAGCCGTCGGCCGAAAGTTGCAGGTTGCCCGGCATGACCGCGGTGACCGGCGTCTTGGCCCAGACGGTTTCGACCTTGGACGGATCGTCGAGCGGATAACGGACCAACGGCGCGCCGGCCGGGGCCGACGCTCCATAAACCCACGTCACCCCCGTCACGGGATCCCGCCACAAAGCCGCGGCGATACCGTCCCCGACGCGGCGCAGATTGGTGCCGTCGAAATCAACCACCCACACCTCGCGGGCGCCGAATTTGCTGAAGACCACCCTCCGGCCGTCCGGGGTGAGGAGCGGACGGAAGTAATTCCCCCGCGCCCCGAGGATTTTGCGCACCCCGCGGCCGTCCCGGGAGTCGTAACCCATCAACCTGTAGTTCTCCGTCTCGCCCCGCGTCCCGCGGTTGTCGGCCACGTCGCGCATCCACACCACGCGGGCGTGCGCGCCGGTCAGATTCTCGACCTTGTCGCCGGAGAAGCCGCCGAGGAAAAAAAACGGCCGCCCCGCCGGCGAGAAGAAGAGCGCCAAGCAGGGCCGAAAGGAGTCCGGTCTTCACGCTTCGTCGAGCACCTCGGTGAAGTTGGCGTTGAGCAGCAGGACACGGGCCGGCACCCGGCCGCGGTTGCGCCAGCGGTGGCGGTGGACCAGGTCGAAGTGGACCGCGTCCGAGGGCTCCAGATCGACCGTGTCGCCGCCGACCTGGAATTGAACCTGCCCCTGCAGGACGACCCCGGTCTCGTTCATCGAACGCTGCGCGGCGCGCCACGGCGTCCCGCCGCGGACGGGCATTTCCAGAACCAGGATGCTGAAGCTGGACTGCTCGCTGGGCGGGAGGAGATAGCGCAGCACGGCCCGGGGCCACTTGTAAACGATGGTCGATGGCGCCCCGGCGCGGATCACTTTGGCCTCCGTCCGTCCCTCGCTCATCTGGAGGAACTCGGCCACCGTCAGTCCCAGGGAACGGCAAATCCGCTTGATCGAGACGAGCGACGGGGACGTCTTCCCCTGCTCGATCTGGGAGATGAAACTGGCCGAACATCCCGAGGCCGCGGCCAACCGCCGCAACGGCCACCCCCGCGACGTGCGCAACTCGCGCAGGGCGCGGCCGGTCCGCTGCGGGTCGGTTTCCACGTGTTCTAAATATCGGACAACCGCCGCATATACAAGACATCGCGGTTGGGCGTTGACAGCACCGCGCCCGGCAATGTACGATGATCCTTTGCCGCAAATGTCCGCGCGACCCTGTATCGTCATCCCGTCCTACCGGGCGGAGCATATTTTGTCCGCGACGGTGAACAGGATTCCGGAGGAGTTTTTCCGCCTCGACGGGATGGTTGTCATCGTCAACGACCAGAGCCCGGACCGCACCGACGAGGTGGCCGACGCCATCGCCGCAAAGAATCCCGCCATCCGCGTCGTGCACCACGCGCGTAATACGGGCTACGGCGGGGCCCAGAAGTCCGGTCTGCGCGAGGGCCTGCGCCTCGGATGCGACGCCTTCGCCGTGGTCCACGCCGACGGACAATACTCGCCCGAAATGGTCCTCGAACTCCTCAAACCCATCATGGACGGCCAAGCCGACATTGTGCAGGGCTCGCGCTTTCTCGGCGGGGGCGCCTTGCGCGGGGGAATGCCCATGTCGCGCTACCTGGCCAACCGCGGCCTGACCACGCTCGAGAACCTCGCCTTCGGCACCAAGATGGCCGAGTTCCACAGCGGCTACATGCTCTACTCGCGCCGCCTGCTCGAAGCCGTGCCTTTCGACGATCTGCAGAATAATTATAATTTCGACGCCGAGATGATCATCCTCGGCCAGCTCGCCGGCTTCCCTTGCCGCGAGATCGCCATTCCCACCCACTACGGGGACGAGACCTCCAGTCTTGACCCCATACCCTACGGCCTTAATGTCCTTCGCATGGTGGCGCGCCACCTCGGAGGCCATTACCGCCGCATGTTGAAACAAGGCGGCCGCACGCCCGGGCACACCGCGCATCCGCAAACCACATCCGTATGAAAAATCCCAAGATCCTGCTCCTCGGAGCCGGCGGCTTCATCGGCGCCAACCTGACCGAGCGCCTGCTGCAAGACGGCAAATACGAAGTCACCGCCATCGACATCGAAAGCGAGAAACTCGAGGACCGTCTCGACCACGCGAAGCTCAATTTCAAACAGCACGACATCCGCAGCCGTTGCGACTCGCTCGACAACATGGTCAAGGACCACGATCTCGTCGTCGACCTCGTGGCCATGGCCAACCCGAGCCTCTATGTCACCAATCCGGTGGACGTCTTCGACCTCAATTTCACGGAGAACCTCCGCATCGTCGATTCGTGCCTCAAATACAACAAACGCATCGTCCAATTTTCCACCTGCGAGGTCTACGGCAAGACGGTGGCCAGCGTGCTGGGCAAAGACCCGGCCGACATGCCCTTCCCCTTCCACGAGGACACCACGCCCATGATCATGGGCCCGATCAAGAACCACCGCTGGATCTACGCCTGCGCCAAGCAGCTGCTCGAGCGTGTCCTCCACGCCTACGGCCTGGAGAAAGGCCTCAACTACACGATCATCCGGCCGTTCAACTTCATCGGGCCGCGCATCGACTACCTCCCGAGCGAGAAAGCCGGCAACCCGCGTGTCTTCTCCCACTTCATGAACGGCCTGCTCTACGGCACGCCCATGCAGCTGGTCGACGGCGGCATCAACTACCGCGCCTACACCTACATCGACGACGCGGTGGACTGCATCGTGCGCATCATCGACAACCCGGGCGGCGTCTGCGACCGCGAGATCTTCAACATCGGCACGCCGGAGAACGAGGTCACCATCAAGGAACTCGCCTATATGATGAAGAAGGTCTTCGACGAGGACTTCCGCCAGGACGGCGACCCGGATCCGGAAGTGGTCTCGGTCAGTTCCGAGGAATTCTACGGCAAAGGCTACGAGGACTGCGACCGCCGCATCCCCGACGTGACCAAGGCCCGCACCAAACTCGGCTGGCACTCGAAGCACGACATCCGCTCGGTCATCCACCACACGATGAAGTATTTCGTCGACCAGCACCGCGCGAAGCAGAAGGCGGCCTGACCGCCATCCGTCGTCCCGCGCCCGGGGTTCGATGAAATTCATCCAAGGAAAGACGCCACTGTTCTGGTGGCGTCTTTTTTTTGTCGTAGCCGCGTCGGCCTTAAGTCTCCTGCTTGTCCTCCAACCGCCGCCCTGGCGCGTGCTGGCGGACGCGGGCGGGATGGACCGGATGACCGTCAACCGCTTCGCGACCGCTTGGTCGTGGTGGGGCGGGCTCGGCGGCATCGTGGTTATGGCCGGCCTCTTCGTCCTCGCCCCATGGTGGGCCCGTGCCCCGCAGCCGGAGACCGCAACCGCCCGACTTCGCCCACCGACTCCGCGGTGGTTCTGGCCACTCGTCCTCGCCGCGGTGGCGACCTGCGGCGGTATCGCGGGTCCGACGCTGGAGCACAGCCTGTGGGATGACGAGATCCAAAGCCTGAACTGGTATTACCTCGGGCGTTACGAGCGCACGGGCGAACAGGGCGAGTTGCGATTCAAGTCGTGCCCTTGGCGCCGGACTTTCTTCGGCTACACCACGCCGGACAACCACGTCTTGTACAACGTTCTCGCCCGTGCCTGTAACGGGATATGGAGCGCGGTGGCCCAGCCGAGCGGTTGGCGTTTCAGCCATCTGGCCATCCGCGCCCCGGCCTTCCTCGCCGCCCTGGGAGCTGTCGCACTGCTCGCCCTCCTGCTCGAGGAATCCGGTTATCCGGCCGCTGGTGCCGCCGCCGCGTGGTTCCTTGCCGTCCACCCCTGGTTCACCGAACACGCCGCCCTCGCGCGCGGCTACACGCTGGTCATGTTTCTTGCCCTCGCGGCTGTTGTAGTATGGCGTCGCGCCCTGCTGACCGGATCGTGGGGTTGGTGGGGTTGCTTCGCGGTTTTGTCCTTCCTGCTGCTTTGGACCTACCCGGGATCGCTTTTCATGGTTGTCCCGCTGCACTTGGCGGCCGTCATACTCATTCTGCGCGGGGCGGAATCGGTGGCGGTTCCCGTCCGCACGCAGTTGTCCCGGTGGTTCTGCACCAACTCCGTGGTCGCCGCGGGATCGCTTCCTCTCCTCCTGCCGCTTTATCCCCAAATGAAAAGATACCTCGCGATGCTCGCCGCGGATCCCGTCGACATGGGGATGCCATGGCTCCGCGATGTTTTCTGGTTGTTCACCGGGGGCGCGGCTTGGTTCCGCGGCATATCCACCGCCGATTGGCAATACCACGACATGCAACTGGTGGCCGGTTCCTGGGGAAGCAGCGGCCTTGCCGTCCTCGCCGCCGCGGTGGTTGTACCCTTTCTTGCCGGACTCTGGACCATGGCCCACCGGGGACCGATCGGATCCGCCCTCGTCCTCTGCGCTTCGGCGGCGCCGGTCCTGCATTTCCTCTACGCCCGGATGCAAAAAATCGGTATCGCCGATTGGTATATTATTTACGCCTTGCCGTTCGTCGCGATGTTCTGGGGGCTGGGCGCTGTCCAGATCGGCCGGTTGCTCGGACGACTGGCCCCGCGCTCGCCGGCCATCATGCCGGCCACGGCCGTCGTGCTGCTGCTGATTTGCGCCGCCGCCACACACCCGGTCCGCGCTTGGCAAGCAGCCCACCCCCGGACCCCGCATCTGGAATCCGTGCTTATCACCCGTGAGCAACCCGGGGACTATCTTTCCGAGACGAACCGTCGGATGCTGACGTTTGCTTTTATTCACGCACCGGTCCTGTACGATCCGCATCTCATCACTTTGACAAGTCCGGCGGAGTTGATCCTTCTCTGCCGGCAAGCCGACCGCGGGAATCGTCCGCTGGCCGGAAGTTTCAATTGCCTCCATGTTATGCAAAGAGAAAATCGCCGGGCCCTGGAAATCTTGCGCGATCCACGCCTGTTCGGCCGCGGCGGGAAGCTGGGCAGCTCGGAACCGGGCTTCGACCGGCACATATTCTTTTACACGCCGGGCAGCGCTTCGGAGTATGACCTTTCTGCCGTGCTGACGCCCGCGGAAATCGATTTCGTCGAGCGGCATGCCGCCACACGACCCGAGATATTCTTCAGCGGAAAGGGGGAGCGGTGAAGCTCGCAAGTCGCGCGGCCGTCCTCCGCGGCCGAACGCCGCTCTTCTGGTGGCGTCTCTTCCTGGCCGCCGGCGCCACGGCTTTCAGCCTGCTCATGATTCTGCAGCCGCCGCCATGGCGGGTGCTGGCGGAAGTCGGGGGTCTGGAAAATCTCAACTTCACCCGCAGCATCTTTTTCTACACGTGGCTGGCCGGCGCCGCGTCCGCCATCATCATGGCCGGCCTCTTCGTCCTCGCCCCGTGGTGGGCCGGTGCCCCCGCGCCCGGGGCCGCGCCGACCGGGAGGGTGCCCGCGCCGCGCTGGTTCTGGCCGCTGACCCTCGCCGCCGTCCTCGCCTGCGGCGCCATCGCCGGACCGACCTTGAGCCATAGTTTATGGGACGATGAAAACGAAAGCCTGACCTACTACACACTCGGACGTTACGTGCGGGAGGGCGAAGAGGGCAAAGTGCGCTTCCGGGAATGGCCGTGGCGCCGCACGATTTTCAGCTACACCACGCCGAACAACCACATCTTCCACAACGTGCTCTCCCGGGCCACCAACGCCCTGTGGCGCGCCGCCGCGCAGCCGCGCGGCCTGCAATTCCACTACCTGCCCGTCCGCCTGCCGGCTTTCCTCGCCGCCCTCGCCGCCGTGGCCGCCCTCGCCTTTCTCCTCAAGGAATTCGGATTCCCCGCCGCCGGCATCGCCGCCGCATGGTTCCTCGCGCTGCAACCGTGGTTCACCGAACACGCCGCCGTGGCCCGCGGCTACACGCTGGTCATGCTCATGGTCGTGCTCGCCATCATCGCTTGGCGGCGCGCGCTGCGGCACGGCACCTGGCCATGGTGGATCGCTTTCGCCGTCGCGCAATTCCTCGCCCTCTGGACCTACCCCGGCGCCCTCTTCCTCCTCGCCCCGCTCAACCTCGCCGCCGTGCTGCTCATCTGGCGCCGGCCCGCGGAAGTCACCGGACCCGCCCGCACCCAGCTTTCCCGCTGGTTCTGCGTCAATTCCATCATCGCGGCCGGACTGCTCCCCCTGCTGCTGCCGCTCCTGCCGCAGATGAAAAAATACATCGCCCAGCTCGACACGGTCGATATCGGGGCGAAGTGGCTGAACGATGTTTTCTGGTTCTTCGCCGGCGGGGCGCCCTGGGCCCGCGGCTTGTCCTCCGCCAACTGGAAATACCACGACGTCCAGCTCGTCACCGAAACCCTCGGCCCGTGGGCCCTGTGGGCGCTCGGCGCGGTCGTCGTCGTCCCGTTCCTTGCCGGCGTCGTGCGCCTGGCCCGCAGCGGATGGACCGGCTTCGCCGTCGCCTTCTGCACCATCGCCGCACCCTGCGCGCAGTTCCTTTATGCCAAACAGCAGCGCATCTTCATCTGGGAGTGGTATGTGATCTTCGCCCTGCCGTTCGTCGCCATGTTCTGGGGGCTCGGCGCCTCGGCCATGGCGGGGCTGCTCGGCCGCCTCCCGCCGCGCCTGCCCTGGACCGCCCCGCTGGCCGGGGCCGCGTTGCTTTTCCTCTACGCTTACACCACGCAACCCGTCCGCGCCTGGCAGGCCTCCCACACCAAGACACCCCATCTCGAGTCCACCCTGCTGACCCGCTCCAATCCGGGTGATTACCGATCGAGGAAGAACCGTCGCGTGCTGACTTTCAGCATTACCAATGCTTCCTACTCCTATGATCCGAACCTCATCGTGCTGAAGAACCCGGCCGAACTCGCCCTGCTCTGCCGCCAAGCCGACCGCGAAAACCGGCCGCTGTATGGCAGCCTCGGACACATCCATCTCATGGAAAACGACCACCCGCGCGAACTCGCCCTGCTGCGCGACCGGCGTCTTTTCGGACGCAGCACCAAAATCGGTGGAGCCGACGCCGGATGGGACCGCTACGTGTTCGTTTACACGCCCGGCAGTGCCTCGGATTATGATTTCAGCGCCGTGCTGACTCCGGAGGAACTCGCCTGGGTCGAGGCCAATGTCATGAAACGGCCGGAAGCGGTCTTCACGGAAAAGAAAAAGTAGCCGCAACCGGCCTCAGGCCCCCGCCGCCCAACGCGCCGCCCACACCAGCGCGCCGGCATACAATCCGGCCAGCACGTCATCCCACACGATGCCGCCGGGCCATCCGCGCTCCTCGACCCAGTGGACGCCGATTTTGAAAATGTCGAAAAAGCGGAAGGCGAAAAAGGCCGCCGCGATCGCCCACCATGCGCCGCCGGACAAGACCAGCGCCGCCGCCATGCCCGCCACTTCGTCGAGCACCACTTCGCGCGGATCCTCCGCCACGTAAAGACGCTGCGCGCGCTTTTCGCCGGCCACGCAAAGGATGGTGGACACCACCGCGAGCAGGACCATCGAGGCGCGCCAGACCGCTTCCGGAAGGAATGGCGTCAGCAAAACTCCTATGACACATACCGCGGCCGAGGCCGCCGTGGCGCCGACCAGCGGCAGATGACCGAGACCGCCGGCCGACATGGCCAGATCCCATAAACGGGCGCCCGCCCCGCCACCGGGGGCTGGCGCATCGGCGCGGACGAAGTAATACTCCCGCCAGCCGCGGACCTCCGTCCAAGTGGTGCGCGAACCGACCACGGAAGAAATGCCGGCGCCACGGCACAATGCAACGCCGAGACTCTTGAGTCTCTCCGGCAGGGGAATCCGCATCCACTGCTCGTGGATCACGGACCCCAATGTCGCGGCGACACGATGCGCCTTGCCGGCGGCCAGGACAAAACCCCGGGGCGCTTCCGGCTCGCTCTGCGCGAGCACCGCGAAGGCGCGCAAATCGGCAACCTCTCCGGGTGCATCGCGGAAAACCTGTGCTTTGCCGCCGGCCGCCAGCACCGCAAGCCGCGCCGCGGCGCGGTCAGCGGCCGCCGGGGATGAGTTGGAAAAATCCGACATACGACGCGAGGTCGAGCGGCGTGAGCAGCAGGAAAATGGTCAGCCCCACGGTGGCGAGGATGCAGACGATGAGCACCGGGTTCTGCAGGAGTTTCTCCGGTTCAAGCTTCGCGCCCTCGGTGGTCAAGGCCGTGTTGAAGTAGGCAATGATGGCGATGACGATCAGCGGGAAGGCGAAGATGAGGTTCGGACGGTAAACCGCCACCGCCGTGCCCGCGCAGAAACAAAAGAGGTTCGCGTAGGTCACCATCGCGATGAGCAGCGACTTCTCCGTGTAGGTCTTGAACGACTTCCGGTAGGCGCCGCTGCGTTCCGGGCAATTGATGAATTTGTATTCCGCGTAACGCTTGCCCGTCATGAGAAGCGCACCGAACATCCACCAGCCGAAGACGATCGAAAGTGGCGGGAAAGAATTGGCCGGGGAAATGGCATACCACCCGAGCCACAGGCGGATGGGATTGTTGAAGGACTCGGCGATCACGTCGAGGAAAGCGCGGTCCTTCAGCCGCAACGGAGGCACATTGTAAACCAGACCGCTGACAAAGAGCAGGATGAGGGAAATGACATAAGATATATTGAACGACCACCACGCCATGACCAGAGCTGCGACGAGCAGCAGGATCATCAGGATCCACAACACACTCTCCTTGGCCGCCCCCGACGCCACCGCCCGTGCGTGCTTGGTCGGATGCAACCGGTCGAACGGCGCATCAAGGATCTCGTTCAAGATATAGTTGGCCGAGGCGACCAGGCAGGCCGGGACGAGGGAGTAGACAATCAGCCACAGCAGATGCGGGGTGATGGCCAACCCGAGCAACACGATGGCCGCGCCGTGGCCGAAGAGGATGAAGATGTTCTTCAGCCAGTGATCCGGCCGCATCACGCTGACATAAGCGGCCCAACCGGTGGGTGTTTTTTCCGTGCTCATCAAAATCCGCCGCAAGGCCCGCACGGGCTCCCGCTACGACCCCGCGGGTTTAGCCGACTCCCGCGGCGAAAACAACGCCCGATTGCACGCCGGATGCCGCATGCGCGGGGGCGTTAAGTTTGTCAGCCTGCAGGTTTTAAGTCTTCCGCATCCAGCCGACCTCCGCCTCTTGCGCCTCTTCGCGGCAGTCCTTCCCTTTCACTCGTCACTCGCCAACGGAAGCGGACTCCAGTCGTTCAGATCCCCGGCAGAAAACTCGGCTGCGCGACGAGCAACGCGGTCTGCCCCAAGGCGTGCAACAAGACCACTGACAACGCCGCGGCATAAACATACTTCCACGGCTTCCCCGCCGCGGTTCGCGCCAGCGCGCCACACGACCACAGCAAACCGATCAGCAGCGGCAAATACAGCATCAGCGTGAAGCGCTCGCCGCGCCAGCCGATGATCGGACCATACCATCCGAAGGCCAGCAGGTAGACCAAGACTGCTGCCACGGCGAAGGACAGCGTGGCGAGGGACGAAGCGGAGCGGAAGACGGGCGGACCTTGCCGCCACCAACGCGCCGCAAGCAGCACCACGGCCAGCAGTCCCAACCAGACCAGATAAAGCCCGCGCGCCGGCAGCAGGTAGCGCCAGAAAAATTCCGGCGCGTTCTTCTCACCCGCACCCTTCAGCATCTCCCCACGCAGCGCGCGGTTGATCTTGTTCACCGGGACCAAAAATCGCCACGTCATTTCGGAGACCCCGCGGGTCAACCGCTCCCGCGCGTGCGACCACCCGTGCCGGCGTAAGTAGTTGCCGGCCGCCGGCAGTTCTCCCGGGGCAAACGCGGCGCGCTGTTCCGCCGTCTGAATGAGCGGCGTGAGCGGCACGGCTTCCGTGTCCCAGTCCTCGCACCACATCCAGTATTTGGTCGGACTGAAAAACGCGTCCCCGTGCACCCGGTATTTGTAAACGGCGCCCGGCGCCATCACCGCGCCTGCGCACAGCATCGCGAGCAAAGACCCCGCCGCATGACGGCCCAAGGACCACCCGCCGTCATCACCGCGCGACACCAGCCAGCGCGGACACCACCCCGCCCGCGCCAACACCAGCACCACCGTCGCCCCCGCATACACCGCGAGCAGCGGCCCCGTCGAAGCCTTCGCCAGATAGGCCGACCCGAAACACACGCCCCATCCCGCATACCACATCCAGCGCGACCGCCACAAAGTCAGCGCCATCAACACCACCGTCGCGCAGAACAACCCATACAACAGCGGCTCCGGATGAAAAAAATGCGCCCGCTGCAGCATCACCCCGATCCCCGTCAACCACCCCGCCACCAATCCCGGCACCGGCGCCATCCACCACGCCGCCAACACCGCCACCAGAACCGTCAGCGCGTAACCCAACGACAAATTCAACCACCTTCCCCGCGTGAAATAAATCCCCGGATCCTCATCCATCACCACACGGCTCAACCACGGCCACAACGGCTGGATGTAACTGCTGCGGTGCGGATACCAGTCGGCCGAAGCAGCGTAGGCCAACTCGAGGTTGGCCCGCTGATCCACCGTTTCGAGATCACGATTGGTTTCCGCGATGAGCACCGATCCAAGGTGGAAATAAACGACACCCAAGAGCGCGAGCAGCGCCACGTAAACCGTCCATCCCGCGTTCCCGCGCAAGGGCCGCAGAAAGAGCACATCGAGCCATGCGCCCCGCCTCATGTTGTCATCCATCACGCTTTCCCCGAAAATCACGCCCCCGGCTCAGCCCGGCAAGCGCGAACTCCGGTTGCCCCTCACTTTCACTTTCCCTCTCTCACAACGCCGCCCCGAACCACGGGTGACGCAGCAGCCACACCGTCTGCAGCAAGGCATGACCCAGCACCACCGCGACGGACGAAGCATAGAAAACGCGCACCCATCGCTCCTTCGACGCGCGCGCCAGAGACCACGAACCCCACGAGGCGAACAACAGCAACGGAAGATACAGCACCAACGTGAAACGCTCCCCGCGGCCGATCACCGCATACCATCCGCTGGCGGCCAGATAGAGCAGCACCGTGGCCGTGACCAACGCGGTCACGGCCAACCCCGTCGCGCTGCGGAAAAAGGGCGGTCCCTCCCGCCACGTCCGCCAACCCAGCAGCACCGCGGCCAGACCGGCCATCCAGCAAAGGTAAAGCCCGCGCGCCGGCAGCGTGTAGCGCCAGACCTGCGCCGCCTCGCCGCGATCCTCCCGCCCCGACTGCAAATCACCCGCCAGAGCGCGGTTGGCCTGGCGCACCGGGACCACGAAACGTTCTGTCATAAAAGCCATACCCTCGCGGAAACGCTCCCCCGCGTGCGCCCAGCCGTGCCGGCGGATGTAGTTGGCCGCGGACGGCAGTTCGCCCGGCGCGAAAGACGCACGGCCCTCCGCCGTTTCCAAGCGCGGCGAAATCGGCACGGCTTCCGTGTCGAAGTCGTCGCACCACATCCAGTAATTCGGCAACTGGTGGAACGCGTCCCCGTGAACCCGGTGTTTGAAAACCGCGTTCGGCGCGACAATCGCGGATGCGATGACGACCGCCAGCAAAAACCCCGCCGCGTGCCGACCGAAGGACCACCCGCCGTCACCACCGCGCGACACCAGCCAGCGCGGACACCACCCCGCGTGGGCCACCAGCATCACCGCCGTCGCCCCCGCATACACCCCGAGCAGCGGTCCCGTCGAAGCCTTCGCCAGATAGGCCGACCCGAAACACAC
>Ga0172372_10002838_pt1 | contig 26007 bp, 48 predicted proteins | sample LakKiv5m_2_FD_114544 | JGI IMG/M metagenome (GOLD analysis project Ga0172372, IMG submission 114544) | Freshwater microbial communities from Kabuno Bay, South-Kivu, Congo - kab_092012_9.5m | ecosystem: Environmental > Aquatic > Freshwater > Lake | place: Democratic Republic of the Congo...
ATAGTACACCATTTGGTTTTTATTTTGTAATATAGTAAAAATGCTGTTATTATTAAGTTAAAACTATAATTAAATATAAGCGGATAATCCATTAAAGCAATGGCATATATTTCCATAAAAATCTCTCCTAAAAACCACAAAAGTAAAAATGGCCATCCAAGGTGACATCTTTTATCTTTGTATGTTCTAATTACCTCCGGTATCGCACATACTGCTAATAGTATTCCTCCTATATAACCTATTATCTCTAAAGTTGTTATTGATTCTAATATAAACAGCAGCTTATCTTTCATATTATTTATCTTTTAATACTATACCTATGCCCCATTTCATCCATGCTATGTCTATACACAGGTAATAATTTTTTTCATATACTATACTTAACATGGGTAACACGTACCACATATTGTAATGTACAAATGGTGTTACTTTCATATCATTTAGTATTTAGTATTTCCATTATTTGTATTGTTAGCTCACCCACTGTTTTATTTGCTATACCTGGTGTTATTTTATTTGCATTATCCCATTTTGTAATGGCTTGTTCTATTTGTTTATATTGTTCAGCCATTTTATCTCTACGTCTATTATATTCATCTTGTGGTATGGCGTAGTGGTGTTTTGATAATACATCTGTTAATAACTTAATATCAAACTCAATTGGACCATATTCTCCATCTGAACAGTCAAATACTATCTTATCATCTACTAATTTAAGATAAGCTAATCTGCCCCAAGTAGCTCCACCTTCATATACTTTTGATGTCATAACTGTTTATTTTAATTATTTATTTTCTATAATACTTAGTATTAGCTTGTACAGCCAATATATACCTGCCGCTGCTAATATAATCATAAATGCGTTTTGTGTTTGAGATGGATAAGACATAGCTGTGTTTGCTATACCTCCAACCCATAATATGATTAATAATGTTATTAGTACTGCTTTAAGTTTAGTATACATGTGTCTATATTTACGCTAAATATTTAGATTTTAATATTAAATCCCAATAATTTGTTACTATATCTTTTTTACCGTCTTTACCTAACTGTCTCCATGTTTGAGGACATTTACGTCTACAAAATGCTATACGTTCATGTTTGGATTGTTTCTTATCACTAGCATATTCATAACACAACCATGATTCCCAAAAATAAGTATTGTATTTGTGATATACAATTGCTGCTATTTGATAACCGAAAAATACAAATGAAAATGTTGGGTTCCACTCATGTCTAAAATCAGTAGATGTCCATTTTGTTTTCCACCCTAATCCATTATAACTAAATCCAACTTTGAGTGGTACATAATGTCTATTTTTCATTTGCTCGCCATATGCCTCAGTAAATGATTTTACAGTATGTTGAAACTTGGAATCGGGGTTTGCTTCATTCCAATCTCTTGCTCGTTTAATTTGATTCAATGCTGCTAGTGTTGCTAATCTAGGTGTTGCCTTAACTAATTTTCTAGGTAGAAAATAAGGTGTACCAACTATTGTTTTACCAATATACCATTTAACTGTAAATGGAGTAAATGGGCTAAACAACGCTTTAATCCATCTAAAATCTTGAATTATGTATTTTAATTTTCTCATATTATTAATATACAAAAGAGAAAGCGGTCAACTTAATAGTTGGACCGCTAACCCATGGCAGTTAGAAAAACGTAACCTGATTATACGAGTCCAAGAAACTCTTCGTTACGCATACGGCGGCGTGTAAGTGAATACATTGCATTAGCAACGATTTGGTTTACCTTACGCTCACCTGCGAGAATGTAATAAATCATACGCTCGCTGTAACCAGTTGTGTCAGCTAATTTAGCTACATCTCCGTTGCGTTGACGGTTCTTGAAAAATGACAACTTGGCTGTGCGGTTCAAGTAATTCGCACGTACTTTTGTTTGATAACTCATAACTGTGTTTTTGTTATTAAAATTTTTAATTATAATTAAATATACTATCTTATTTTTGCGTAGACAAACTTATTTTTTCTTTTTTTGTCTTTTTGTTTTAATATCATATTCAATTTCATTAGCATCAAGCCATTCCATAAATGCGTTTGCTAATTTGAATATGTCATTACCATTTTTTAAAGCAATATCAACTGTTTTATCATCCCAACTAAAATTTATATGAAATGGTGTTGGTTTTGCTAATCCAATACCAACATTACCTATATTAGGCATATAAGCAGTATTTGATTTCGTCCAATTATAACTAACATTACTGGGAGTTGTTTTGGTAGTTATTGTTCCATCTGGGTTAGATGTTGACGATATAATGTTTTTAATTGTTTGTGTTATTGTTTTCTTAGCCATTATTTCTTTGGTTTACGTTCTCGTTTTTTAGGTTGTTCAAACACCTCAGTTGCTTTTCTACCCTTTTCAGTTACACCATATAACATTTCTCCATCAGCACTTATACTCACTTCCAACATATCTTTATCTACTAAACCATCAATCATTTCACCAACATATAGTTCACCTGCTTTATTAAACAAATCATTTAATTCAACATCACTAAACATAAATGTTTCTCGTTTACCAATAACATATGCTGTGTAATGTTTATCAGCACCATTCTCAATTAATTTAGTTAAGTGAGTAAGTAGATCAAGTGGCATTTGTTGATCTACTGGTAATGTTCTTTCTGTTTCTATTATAGCATCAATTACTATTTGAGCATAATCAGCACCTGAGTTTATGTTGTTTGGATCTATCATTTGCTTCTATTTTTTTCATTTGTCGAGCTATTTTCTTCTGTTGTTTTGCTTCTTTAGCTCGTTGTTTAAGTTCTTTTTCAGCTCCAGCTTTATACTTAATATCTACTTCAATTGGACCATATGGATTTTTCTTTAAATCATATTTCCAAGTCTCGGTAGTTAACTCATCATCATATACACGAGTAAACTTAGTTGGTTTAGACTCTTGTTCAGCTGTTTTCTCAGCTGATTGTCTACCTCGTTTTTTAGGTTCATATTTCCAACTCATAGTAAAGCTAAAATTACAATAGTGATAATAAATCCAACCATAGCTCCAAAAAATAACATTTCACTATCTCTAATTTGCTTATCTGTTTTACCTTGATTACTCATTATCTCTATATTTTAAACCCCACATTAAATTAAACATTGATGCTTCACGCTCAGCAATTTTAGGAACCATTTTACATTCCTTTTTAAAATATTCTTTCATCCATTGTTGCCAAATCTCACTTTGCTCCTCAGTCATTGTCCATTGAGTGTACCATTCATCTTTCCTACCAGCAATGTCTTCAAAGCAGATATCATAACCAGCTATTTCAAACATTCTGTTTATGACATCCCTAACTATTTCCTCATTTGTTGGTCTTCTTCTTCTACCCATTATATTTAGTTTCAAGTACCTCAATAATTGGTTTCAAATCACCACGCTCAACAACAACGTTATACAATTTACGTCCTTGTTCTTCATTTAAACTCATACTCTCAGACATGTATGAGCCATTCTTTGTAGTGTAAAAAATAACACCACCATCAATTTTAGTTTCCTTTACAAATTCAAATTTGTTGTTTTCCATAACTTTTATTTTTTAATTTTTGTTTGAAATAAAGATAGGTGGGTTATTTTGCCCACCCACTTTAGAAGCTAATTTTAACATCTATCTCAACATCGAGTGTAACTTGTTCACCTAACTCAAATACAGCAATGGTATCTTCAATATTATCCTTATCCCACCATTCACCAACATAATCCTCAATCATTTCAATAACTTCTTTTTTAGTACCAACGGCAATAGTATCATCATTGTTACTGTTAATAGCAATGTACTTTTTTACGGGTTGTTTGATTTTCTTTGTTGGCATAACTTTTATTTTATTATTTAATATACTAATTTTTTATTGGGTTAACAAACTTGTTGTTGTGTACGATCAGTATAATTTTTTTCAGTTTCTGTTTTACGTTTATCAGCTTTATTATTTTCCCAATCAGCTACGTCATCAATAAATGAATCAAATTTTTTCTCTAATACTTCATAATTAAAAGTATTACTATAATTATCTCTAAACGCTTCAATACTATATTTATTTCCTTTTTTACCTAATACTTTAAAACCATTAACATATGTTGTATCATAATGTGAACGGCCTATTTGTAATTTGATTGATTTAACTGATGTATTAATTCTATAATCACGTTTGTCATTACCATTCTCATCTTTAATATAATCCCAATCTAAATCATAAACATCTTTAAATTTCTTAATCTCAAAACCATTTTGTTTCATTGCTTCTTTAAGATCATCATTTATTTCAATTCTAAGATTATCTAATGCTGTTTTCAAATCAGTATGTTCTCTATTTTTAGTATTATCATTTTTATCTATTTGTCTACGTCTCTCATACCAATTGTTAATCCAATTATCTTCAATTGATTTAAGATTGTTAGCACATACTGATATTAGGTTGATAAGTATTTTATTTTGTACTTTATCTCCTAAATTAAATGTACCGCTGTTCCAATTGATATCAACATATTTAGTATCGTTTTTATAAGTTGATTGTAACGCCAACTCAATATTCCTAAACCAACCATCATTTTCATTAGCACGAATAGTAATTCGTGATGAACCAATTTCAATATTAGTATTATCAATTGATGTTAATGTGTTTAGATATTTTTTAATTTCATTATTCAACTCATTAATAGCTGGAGTTGTTACTGTTTCATAAAACAATTGATATTCTTGTTCTTTAGCATCTAATTGGCTCTTAAGCGCGTTGTACAAAACTTGTTTAGTATTCATAACTTTTATTTATAATTAAATATATTATTTTTATTTGGGTCAATTATTCAGCATCTTCATTAACCATTGTTCCGTAATATATGTGGTCATTATTTAATTGAAAACCAAATTTAACATCAACATTACCATTTCTATTCTTAATAAAATTCATATATGTTCCACCACCATCACGATCACTTTCTCTACGCATTTCCATCATCGCGTCAGTCATATGTTTCAATTTATTACTACCTACAAACTCACCTGATTTAGTAACTTGTTGAATTAATAGAAACGATGTGTATGTATTTTTATTATTCTCACCTTTATTATTCTTAACACATAAATCAACTAACCATGACTCAGCTTGTTTACGATCCCATTTATTGTCGTCACGAACACCTTCAATAATTTCAGCAATTGAGTCAATCAAAATCAAATCCCAACCCATATTCATGACCTGTTCAATTACATCTTTTGTATTATGTTCCAAATAATCACTCATGAACAATGTTTGGATATTACCAAATTGTGGGAAACGTTGTGTGTATTTGAACATTTGTTTTTTACCCATTTCACCAGATATGAACAAACATTTACGTCCACGATTCTGTACACCAGCTAATATATCCAATAACACAGTTGTTTTACCTACACCTGGGTCACCTATACACATAATATTAGTTGCACATGGTATACCACCTTCGTGTGAAATCAAATCATCAACTAACATACCACTCTTCATTGTGTCCATCATTCTTGGGTCAATATCTAAGTTATTCAACTTAATAATATCAAAATCAATTTTAGACGGAACCGAAATTTGATATTCAGTTACTTGATTTTTACGTGGTCTACCTCTTTTCTTACCTGTATTCATATTTGTGTTTTTATTTATATAATAAATTTATGTTACTAATCGCGGTCAATCAATTATTTGAAAATACGGTTAATAATCAATCCAATAATATCAACAATATCTTTCACCACTTCAATCACATTAACCACAATCACTAATAATATCAATAACCAAATAATCATTTTCTTAATTTTCTTATATAATAAAGATACACAAATAGTCGTGGTCAGCCTCACGGATTTCACGTTATAAGACGTTGATTTTCAACGTTCTATAGGGCGTTGATTATCAACGTCCTATAAACAGTTATGTTTTTGTAATATATTACGCAGCTTTGTAATATCGTCTTTGGTGTATTTATCCTGGTTAATTAGATCACAAATATAAGCTGCTTGTTTTATATCACGCTCTAGATAAGAAATACGTGACAAATGATCTCCAGTTGTTTTGTTAATCCAGAAATGTAACTTATTCATTAAACATGTTTTGGTTGTACCAACCAATTTCCTATTCTCGTTATGTTGTAATTCTTTTTGATCAATACCTTCTCCTAACACACCACTTAAATCAATAGCATATTTTTTAAGGTCTTGTCTCTTCTTATCACGATGCAGCATCTTGTCTGCAAATTTTTCAAATGGGTTGTGCATCGGTCCATATAAGGGTTGTTTTGTTAAAAATTAGTTTAGTATACTAAACTTTCTATACATAAACTCACTCCAACATAAGCAAACTGCTTCAATTGTTGTTTCTTTATTATCAATCACATTACTCTCAATCATCGCTTCAATTATTTGTTCTGTATGTTCTCTACAATCAACATGATATTGCTCATGAATACCTTCAGGAACATATTCATTAACATACTTACTAATAATCTCTCTAGTGGCGTAATCAATAATCATGATATAAATATTTAAATAAACATAACTAGTTAATTAGGGTTAAAAAAGCCCCGCAAGTAGACACAAGCGGGGGAATAAATAAAAACTAAAAGTATGAACACTCATTATTGATTATGAAACAGATCATCTGGTGAGAAACAATCATAATAACATAACCATTTATATTTTTTCTCTAACTTATAAGCCTCACGCTCCATTGGGTGTGACTTGTAAGTATATATTTTATCTAGTTTCTGATATTGTTTTTTAACACTATGGAAACGATAATGAACAAACTCATGGATAATAGTTGATATAAATCCTAAAATTGTTCTATGATATTTTTTACAAACATGTATTTCATTTTTCCATGGATCATACAAACCAGCATAATCACCTTTTTTATGAAACACTAATTTAGGATAAGAACCATTTATAGGACTAACACCAAACTGTTTTTTACACCAGTCAAATACTATTAAAGCATTTTTTCGTGTTATATTATCCTTAGTTAACATATTATAAATCGTTTAACATATCTCTAATTGAAGCACAATCTTCATACATTTCATTTTTAACAAAAACATTTAAACAAGTGTTTAATGATGTTTTCCATTGGTCACGTTCTAATATAAAATCAATAATATCATGGCTACCAACTTTAGCTGAGAACGCTGTTACTTTTTTACGCTTAACTTTACTATAAAACGCTTTCTTAATCTGATTATACACCTCAGTAGACAGTGTTAAATCTTTACCTTCAACTTTCTGTTTAAGGTCGCCAACTGACTTAAATTCAAATACTTTAGCCATGTGCGTTTTGGTATAAATATTTAAAAGCTGGGAGTACTATTTAACGTACTCCTCAGCCAATTTCCAAAGCGCTTCATTGATTTTTAAATCCATGCTAAAGTTTTTAATTGCTCTAGCTTTACGAACTTTTGCGCCCATAGTATATGAACAGTCACCATTAATCAATTTCTCCTGGACACGGTTAAATACAGTCCACAAATTATTACCTGAATCTTCAATACGGTCTATTTTTAGTAATGTATTAATATCAACCTTAACATTATCACCAAAACGAACCAATGCTGCGCTTTTAGCAAATTTCTTAACTTGCCAATCACTCAACTCAACACTTTGAAACTCGTTAATCTTTTTAACCAATCCTGGAAATGCCGCTACAGCATCTGATACTTTTGTTTGCAATTCAGCAAATGTATAACCCATATGACGTAACTTAAAATCACCATAACTAGTATCCATAACAACCAATCCGTTTGAACATACTAATCTAAACAATCCAATCTGAAATTTAAATGAACTCAAACCATCATGGCTATTTGTTAATAGAATTTGTGGATAAACATTATCACCATTAACACCTTCAATCTCAATACTTGGATTAAAAAACTTAATCATGTGACGTTGATAACCAATTGTGCTCTTTTTACGAGCTTTAATTTCAACTGCTTGACATGGTTTCCAACCTAATTGAATCATGTCATTAATTACTTTGTCAGTTGGAATATGAACATAATGTCCACTTAAACCAGCTTTTTGATTTGTCTGGAAAACACTCGGAGCGGTTTTCTTAATGTCCGCCATGGACAGCTCTGTAAATACTTGTTTCATAACTTTTATTTTTATTTATTTAAATATATAACCTTAATTACGGTCAACCTTATTTAGGTCTATAATGGCTAATACGAATTGGTTCTGATTTAGGAGTTATGGACTGTTCTTCTTTAAGTCGTTGATGTTCTTTTTGTTTACGTTTCTCTAACTCAAATTGTTCAGCTAATGTTAATGAATTAGGATCACGTTCCTCTAATTTCTGTTTCCTAAATTTACGATTAATTTTCTCCGCTTTATTTAACCAGCGGTCCTGTTCATCTGCATAATTCACGTGTCGTCCCATATTTTTAATTTTTATTTATAATTAAATATAGTACGAGAATCCAGGTCAACTAAATCTTTTAATAATATCAATCAATTGACCACGACTCATAACTCCAGTTTGTCTATGTACAATATTATCACCTAACTCAAAAACTACTGTTGGTACACTAGATACCATATATTTCATTACTTCATCTTTATTAGAATCAACATCTATTTTTCTATATGATACTCCAGTTTCATTCATCACTTGATCAAATACTGGTCCAAACATTTTACATGGGCTACACCATGACGCTGTGAAATATTTTACTGTTAACATATATTAATTTTATATTTTCCAAAATTCATACCAACGTTTCTTTTTAGGTGGTAAACACTTACTAAATGGATTATGCCCAAATGATGTTTTACCATAGTATTTAGATGTGAGCATATTTAAAAATACCTCATGATATTGTTCTGGTATTGTACTAAAATTAGCTTCAATATTAATATCTAATATAATTGATTCACCTTTTTCTCCTATTAATGTTAATGAATTTTTTAATTCAACATTACGAGATGTTTTAATATTAATACCTGTTAAATTATCTAAAAAATACTCATTCATAACACTAATTTAAGTTATTTAGTTTCAGTAGCCAAATTTTTCTCTCTAAGTGCTTTAACATGTTTACAATTACCCTTACTCCTCCAAAATCCCATACATGTACATTTGTAAGTATTTTTATTTGGATTGTAAGTGGTTTTATACTCACCCATTGAACCTTGAATATGTTCAATTACTTTTTTTACTTTAGGTTTAATCCATTTCACATCATCATAAGTTGTTTCTGGATGAACCTCAACCCACATTGGTGTTAAATACTTCTTACCATCATTAGGTGAAACAAATATAGTTGGTGGTAAATGGTATTCAATTTCATATTTGTGAACACTCGCTTTAGATGATATAATACCATCTCGTTTAGGATAAATTGTTAATGGTGGCTGTGAGCTAATAATTTCATCTGTCACATGACCATCATCATAAACATTCTTAATTGAATATAACATAACCTTTATTTATAATTAAATATAAATTATAAGTAGCGGTCAAACTTTAGAAATGAATTCTGAACCTGGTTCATCATCACTATCAATTATGTTCAGGTTTTGTAGATGTTCTTTATAGTAATCATCTAACTCCCAATCTGATTTAGATTGGAATGTTGATGGGTTATAATCTTCTATATGTTGTATTTGTTTATCAGTGAATATATTTCCAACATATAAGAAATAATGATTATAACATAATAATTCTAAATTATCTAATGTCCAATTTTTCTTATTACCATCCTTAAAATTAAGTATAAGTGGTACTTTATAATCTATTACTCTACGCTCAGCAAATTGACATTTAGAGCAACACTCTTGTAAGTAACTTTCTTGTATTAATCTATTTTTTAATTTCTCAGGTGTGTATGAGTCAATAGGTACTCTACCTTCAATAACATCCATTAACGCTGGTTCTTTACCTTTATTGGATAAAAACTTAGCTATACCTTTACCTGATTGATTTTTATGTTGTTCAAATAGTGTTATTGAGTTAGCATCATTATCATCTACTTTATAATTCTTAGCCCATTTCTTATAGTGTATATAACTACAATGGAGATATCTAGCTGCGGCGCGGTTAGATTTAGTCATAGCCATTGCTCGTTCAATATCATTTTTAAGTAATGGTTTAGCTTTCATTACTTGCTTTTAAGTTAACTAATATATTCCAAATATCATTAGGTGTAGTAGATGGGACTATTTTACCTTCATCATCAAATAACTCATTAAATGAACCATCTGGATTTGTTTTTTCATATAAATAAAAAGTAATTAACTCATATCCTTCCTTACCAAAATGAAGTAGTATTAGTGAGTCAATAATCTGTAAATACATTTCATCATATGAACTAAAATCAAGTTTCAATTCAGTTTGGGTCAAGATAGTTCTAGTTTGAGTAGCCTGTAAAGCCATAAGTATACTAATAAACAAATCTTTTTGTTTATCAAGGTATGCTTTTCTCTTACGTTTAACAATTGAATTTATTTTCAATAACTGGTCAACAGCTTTCTTAATATCATCATAACCATTCTGTTCCATATTAACCTATTTTATCAATCAATACTTTTATTTTAGAGCACTCCTCATACTTTTCATCCTCAACAAACTTATCAATACATGTTTGTAGAGCTTGTTTCCATTGGCTTCTATCTAATTCAAGATAGTATTCACTTTTAGCTAATTGAAATAATGTAGCTGTTTTACTTTTATTTTTAATAGCATCAGTAATACCAGCTATTGTCTCTGTGAATACTGCTTTAACAAACAATTCATTCTCACATAAAGCATCTATATCAGTTTGCCCTTCACCTTTAACAGTGACAACCATTGAAGGTATTTGTCTATTTGATTTTTTAGCCATACCCATTATTTGTTATAAATATGGATAAGTTTATCCTCATATGTGTCCATATAGGCTATAGAGACATTAAATATGTCTAACTCAAATTCTCCTATCTCACCTGACTCAGCTATAATTTCTGGAAACTGAGTTAGTGTTTTAAATGCTTCTTGATTTAATTGTTTGGCATCAAACTCAATTACAATATCATTATTAGGTGTATCATGTCCTATTAATTTAATTTTATCTTTTAAATTAATTAAAGTATGTTTTTGTTCTAAATCTAAATAATGTGAACATATAACATCCATATCATCATTAATATAAATGTTTTCACACCATGGTTCTAAAATAGATAATGTTTCTAAATTACAATTACTAACTACAAATCCAATATCATACTTATGAGGTATAATTGGTTTCATAAATACATCATGCTTAACAAAATGTCCCCACTTACGAATAAAATTTCTAGCATTTTTATTTGTTGTATAAAGCCACTCATCACTATTCTTACCAGCCGCTCCACCAGCATGTTTATTAAATCTACTCCCACGACTAGTGAAATGATAAACTAAACCATCCCATGATTGAATTACTTTATATCCTTTTAAAATAAAACGATTAAATAAATCACTATCTTCTTTAGACTGAGGAGCAAATAATGGATCATGTCCTCCAACAGCTAAATAATCTGACTTAAACATACACCAGGGAGCAAATATACCTTCAGTAAACTTATCTTTATTATGAGATGATATTTGTTTATAAAAATCATTAAATTCTTTTTCTTTAAATTGATCTGCTTCAATTCCAAAGTCCATAGTTATTTTTTCTGGACCATGAGGGTGTAATGGTGGTTCAATTCTAGTAGCACTAACAATAGTACCTGGTTTAAGATGTTTTAATATATTAACATCTAAATCAGGGCATGCTACCATATCAGCATGAAACGCAAATATAATTTCTGTATTAGCCATTTCAATACCCTTATCAAACATGCCTACAATACCAATACGCTCTGGGCCTGGATTATGATAAGTAATTAAATCATTGTCATTAAGTGATTTGATCCAATCTTGAGTTCCATCTGTACTAGCGTCATCTAAAATTAATATTTCATGTTTAGTTTTTAGATTACGAAGTGACTTATATGCTAACTGTAAAAATTCTAAATTATTTCTACTTGGTAATACAAATGTTATTTTTTTCATTTCATATTTATCTTTCCAAATAGTTCTATCAATTACTTTAGGTGAGTCACCTACTAACTCCCATATATTAAATTTAATATTATTATCTTTTAAATAAGTATTTATCTTATCTTCTAATACTTTAATCTCAGGTTTATTAATTTTGTTAGGATGAAATTCACCATGTAACTCATTTACTTGATTAATAGTTCCATCCTCAATCATTTTATTCAATATTTCATACTCAGCTCCTTCAACATCCAATTTTAAAATAATATAATCATCTTGATTAAAACTATTAATAAATGAGGATAAATCAATACAAGGTATTTTAAGTAAAATATTCTCACTTATACCACCTGAATTTTTTTCTTTATAAACACTAGATCCATCAGACCAAGATGTTGATAAATAAAACTCAATAAATGAATCCTCAATCCAAGCAGCTTTATTTTCTACTTTGATATTAGGATCCTTTTTAAAATGATCTATTAATGCGTCTGCTAAATTAGTATTAGCTTCAAATGAGTATATTTTAATATCATTTCCAAATCTACGTTTGGCTTCTAAAATTGATTCACCACAATGTGCTCCACAATCAATAAAAATTTTATTTCCCATTTAAATAATCTTTAATATAATCTTCAATATTTAATTTAGCTTCCCAGCCTAATACTTCTTTAGCTAATATATCAGTGCATAATGTTACTTCAGCTTCACCTGGTTTATTATCTTCATAAACAATACTTGTTTGATATAAGTTAGCTATTTCATTAATAGAATAATTTTTACCTCTACCTAATTCAAATATATACCCCCATGCTTGTTTTTCATTTATTAACAATAAAGCATCTACTATATCATTTATATGAGTAAAATCTCTACGTTTCTCACCTGTACCATAAATTATAAGTGGTTTATTTTCCTCATGTGTTTTTTCCCATTTACCTATCACAGTACAATAACCGCCTTCTTTTAAATGATAAGGGCCATATACATTATAAAAACGAGTGATAGATGCTTTTAATCCATAATGTTGTTGAAACAAATATATAATTTCCTCACTTATATCTTTACTAAATGTATAAGGATTTTTAAATTTACCTGAGTGATGAGAACTACTACCAGCAAATACTAGTGGTATATTTTTTTCAGAGCAATATTTAGCTATTTTAAATGTGCCATTAGCATTAGTAGTAAAATAATCATATGGCTGTTTAAATGATGGTTGTATTCTAGCTATAGCAGCTAAATGATAAACAATATCAAATTCACCCCATGCTGAATAATCATCTATGTTTCTAATATCAAATTCAATATACTGAGCACCTGGTTGATGGTTTGATTTTAAACCAGTATGATAATTATCAATTGATACTACTTGATGTCCTTCATTTAATAGTTGTTTAATTAAATTGGTGCCTACAAAACCTGCACCTCCAGTTACTAATACTCTCATATTAATTGTTTTATTTTATTTAAAGCTGACTCTATTACTTGATGCATATCATAGTACTTATACTCAGCTAAACGTCCTCCAAATATAATGTTTTTTTCTCTATCAGCCAACTCTTTGTATTTAAAATATTTGTTATTATTAATTTCATTATTAACTGGATACATTGGTTCTGTTATGTTGGCTTTATACTCAGTTGGGTACTCATATGTAATCCAAGTAATAGGTGAGTCTGAATTTTCAAAATGCTTATGCTCTATTATTCTAGTGTGTTCAACATTAATATCTGTGTAATTAACAACAGCATTCCCTTGCCAATTATCAGTATTTTTCTTTTGATGTTTAAATATAACTGTTTTGTATTCTAGTTCTCCAAATTGATAATTATAAAATTTATCTATTGGACCAGTATAAATTAATTTTTTATATTCAGGTAATTCATCTTTAAAATAATCTACATTTAACCTAACATTAATTCCATCTAATAGTTTTTCAAATATCTGAGTGTATCCACCAATTGGAATACCTTGATACTTATCATTAAAATAATTGTTGTTATAAGTGAATCTAACTGGTAAACGTTTAATAATACTAGTAGGTAATTCTTTAGGATCTTTACTCCATTGTTTAGTTGTATATCCTTTAATTAGTTTTTCATATATATCTATACCTACTAACTTAATAGCTTGTTCCTCTAAATTTTTAGGTTCACTTATATGTTTACTTTGTTGTTCAATTATAAGTTTAGCTTGATGAGGATGAGTTATACCCCATAGTTGATTAAATGTATTCATATTGAATGGTAAAGAATACATCTCGCCTTTATAAATAGCTATAGGTGAATTTATAAAATTATTAAATGAAGTAAATTGATTTATCCAATTCCATACTTCATCATTTGATGTATGGAATATATGAGCCCCATAAGTATGAATATTAATATTGTCTTTATTTTTAGTATAACAATTTCCACCAATATGGTCTCTAGAATCAATAACACAAACTTTATAACCGTGTTTATTTAACTCATAAGCACATATTGAACCATAAAATCCAGAACCAACTATTAAATAATCAAACATAATTTTCAATTAAATTAAGAAATCGTTTGGCGTTTGATTTTGGACTTAAATAATCTTTCACTAATAAAGCACTTTGTCTATAATGATTAATTTCTTCAATAGACATATTTTTAATAGTATTCATTTTATATCTAAGTTCATCTTCTGAACTAATATAAAAATTATATGACTCTCCGACTATATCAACAACAGCTGGTTCTTTACTAGTTAATAATATAGCTCCAAAACTAGAAGCCATAGCTAATTTAGTACATGGTTTGTATAAATAACTTAAATTATTTTCTTTTCTAAAACTAACTTGAATATTATATTTTAGATGGTGTGTGTTTATATCTTGAGGAGCATCATAAACATCAACTATATCTTTAATACTATCTATTTTCAATTGTAAACCACTATTAACTGTTCCTATATAAGCTGCTTTATTAATATTAATTAATTTTGGTATTTCTAAATTTTCATTTCTTAAATCCCATTGATGAGGCATAGTAATATGTTTGCAATTAGGTAACACATCCTCAGCTTTAATTTTAGATAATGTATTAGGATGTAATAAAACATCTATATACTTATAAGCACTTAATAAACGATCACTAAATAAAATATTAGTATGGCTAAAACAAAAATTATCTATAATGTCATAAACTAAAATATTACCATGTCTATTCAATAATATAAAGTCTCTCTCATCATTACATAAACTAAGAGGTTCACCTATGAACACTACTATTGAATTTTTTATATTATCAATATCTTTTAAAAATTGATCTCTTAAAATATAAGGAGCATTAATTAAACAATATTTTTTAAGAGCTTGACTAGTTTGTACTCCTCTAATTTGATATGATCCTTCAAAACCATTTCCTACCAATAAAACATTTTTCATAATTCATTAAATAATTTATATTCTAGCTCAAAATTATCTTTTAAATATAAAATTATATTTCTAAAATTTAAATAATTATCTTCAGTCCAGTTATTTTTATTATATTCACCCCATATATGAGATTGGAAGTAAATTGTATTATCTATTATAGTCACTGATTCATCATTATGGATTGAACTTTCACCTTTAAATATTTTATTATTAATTTTTATATTATTATTAAGATAGGAATGAACAGCTGTATAATTAAATAACTCACTCACAGCATCAAAACTACCTTGTGTTGCTAACCAACCTGGCATTCTCCATCCTGTAGGTGAATAACCTGTTGAATCCCATTCATGCAGACTACTAATTAATCTTTCTTTAGCTTGATTATAATCTAACTCTATAAATTCACACTCACGGCAACTTGGATCTACTATAATACATTTATGGTAGTGACCATGGGCTGCTAATTCAATCCAATTATATTGTGACCAATATCTAACCCAATCTTTATACTGTGATAAAGGATATTTATTATGATAATTTGAAGGTGTAAATAAAATAAATTTACATCCAAATTCTTTATTTAATTCTTTTAAATACTCTACTGATTGATCACCTTCACATCCCCAATTTTGTTCTGGATGGGTATCATCTATTGATATTGTTATAGTTAGTTTTTGCATAGTGTTTCAAAATAATTATTCATTTTGGTTATAAATTGAGTTTCACTAATTAACTCTCTATAATTCTTTCTAGCTATCTCAGAGCAATGATTATAAAAATCATTATCATTTTTTAAAGCTAAAGCATGTTTTCTAGCCGTTTCTAAATCTCCTATATCAACACTTAAATCAGGATGTATTTTTCTTTGAGTATCAGCCTCGTTATATCCAACACATGGTATTCCTAAGAAACCACAATTCATAGCAAATGTACCAGCCGCTATTGTTGGCATTAAATGAATAGCGTATTTAAATTCAGCTAAAGCATGAATCCAATCTACCCATTGTAAATAAGGTAAATGAGTAACTAATTGCTCTTCATTAGGTTGTTTACGTCCCATACTAGGACAATATATAGGAACATCAAATTCAGTTGCAATAACATAACTATCAAATCCACCATACCATCTAGTAAAATTACCTCCAATGATAACTTTATCTTGTTTCTCAATTAGTCTAGCATTTAAAACACTATCCTCAATCATTAATGAAGGTATATCTTGAATTAATACTTTAGGATTAATACCTTTAAAATAAGGTATATCAGTTTCATTTTCACTTAATATACCATCAACACTAGTTAATAAATTATAATGCCATATTTGTTGATGCACAGGTAAGTCTTGATATATCCAACTAGGTCCTTCTTGCATAAACACTACCTTATCAGCTATTCTTTTAGCCTCAGTCATTAAATCAACATTATATAATTTATCTCTATCACTGGGTGTTTTAGGTATTAGTAAAACAGCCACATCATATTTAGTTTGAATTTGATTTATATATAATAAAGGATAATGATTGGCTTGTAACGCGCACATTTGAGCAAATTCAACTCTCATATTAGAGTGGTTTCTAGGTACAACACCCATAAAACTCATTTGTGATAAAAAAACTACTTTCATTTTAATTCATTTAAAGGCATTCTATTACTATCATCTAGTGTTAGTAATTTTTTATCTTCATCATCTAAAACAACATGCCAGTCTTTAAAAGTTAATTTATAGCTATATAATTTTTCAAATATATAATCTTGTTTTGGACCTAAATCATTTATAACCCTATCAATAGGAAATTTATCCAAATGCCACTCACCCCATACCTCATTTAAATAAGACATAATACCTGTTTGAGCCAAATGATATAATACATCATACTCAGCTCCTTCAATATCTAATTTTAATATAATATAATCTTCTGAGGTGAAATTATTTTTTATAAATTCAGCTAAATCAATTGACTCAACCTCATTATATATTTCTTTATTTATTTTTCTATCATTTTTATCTAAATAAAGAGTTGAAGCATCACTCCATTCAGTTGATAAGTAAATTTTCACTTTATCATTTTTATCCCAAACTGCTTTATTAAATAAATGTACTTTGGAATCATCATTCCACTTATCAATTAATTTATTATATAATATAGTGACTGCCTCAAAAGAATAAACTTCAATGTCTGAGCCAAATTGTTTCTTAGCACCTATGATTGATTGTCCTCTATTAGCACCACAGTCTAAGAATATTTTTCTCATAATGTATTATAAAAATTATTTTGTTTTTCTTGTCTATCAATTGTTTTAGGATGTATTAAATCATAACCATAGGGTAAATTAGCTATTGTTTTCCATCCTGATAAACGCTCATGAACTTTATTTTTCCACTCAATATCTTTTTTATTAGCACAGATACGAGTTTGATAATCTGGATAATTAATCCAATTATTATCATCTACAAACCATCTCCATTTATCAATATGGTCACGAGTTAAGCCTTCAACTGTGTTAATTCTAGGTACAGCTATCACATCTACGATACCTTTATTAGCATCAAGTATATCATGAATATTATTAGCCAAATCACGTCCTAAAAACTCATCAGCGTCAATAAAGAAAACCCAATCACGAGTACAATGACGTTTAAGATTATTTTTAAATGAAGCAAAATCTCCATTTAATGATGAATATATTCTATGATATTCAAATTTACCCCCAACATTATATTTATTAGCTACTTTTTTAACCTCATCTGTAGCTGTATTATCTAATTGAACTACTATTTCATCCTCTGGTTTAATAATAGTTAATAATTGATCCAATAGACGTTCTAGTTCAACATGCTCATTCCAAGCAGTAATAGCAAAACTAATAGTAGTCATAAATTAAATTTAAATTAAGCCAATATAATGACAGGCCTCATCAAACTGATCTTTAGTGAATGTTTTTAATGTTTTAGGATCTGACTTATGAGTAGCACCTTTAAATTTTTCTTTCTCATCATCTGCTATCTCAACTGCTTTAATGCCTGCCCACCCCCAAGTGTCTTTATTAGTACCATTAACAAACACAGTACCTTTATCTTGGATGTTAATAACTGTTGGATACCAAACTCGTTTTTGATCATCTATAAATTTAATATCCTTATATAGTTCAGGCATCACTTCTTCAGTTTGAGTCATTAACTCACTGCCTTCAATCATTAATTCATTAGTTGTGTAGCCACAGCTCATACAACTCCATATTAATATTCCTTGTTGTTTGTGTTCATAACAAGCGTCTGAATTACAATGTAAACATTTTACTAATTTATCTTCCATATTAAAGTACTTTTTCTGATGGTTTAGGTGTTATATCAAACGGTATATCATTTACTTTTTTTAATTGTGTTTTTAATTCATCCCATCCTGCTGGTGTTAAATTATAATGATTACTACCAGCTACAAATCCTTGTAACCATATAACAAATTCTCTACTTGTCATATTAATTTACTTTTTTAAGTTTAGGTAATTTAAGTTCTATTTGTTTAGGTACTTTTGACTCAAAAATATTATCTAATAACTCAGCCATTCTATCAAATGAGAAATTTGTTTTAGCGTGATGTGCTTGGCGTTTAGATAACTCAAAATATTTTTTATAATCACTATAAACATTTCTAAACGCCTCAGCTACACTAGCATCATCAGGAGTAAACCATTGTGCTTCAGATAAAATCATATCTTTAGCTTGAGCTGATGGATGAACATTAGTTAAACCACCACCTACAAAAATATTATATTCTTGATGTAAGAAATCTAAATGTCCACTCCAATTACTAGCTATAATAGGTTTCTTAGATAAACTAAATTCAAGTAATGGTCTACCAAATCCCTCACCTTTAGTTAATGATACCATTGCTTTTACTTTACCATGATTATATAAATCATTTATATCTTTATCTTCTAAATCACCATGTAATAAATAAACATTTGGTAAATCACCTTTAACAGTTTTTCTAATGGCATCTATTTTTTTAAGTATCTCATCTCTGTCTAATATAGAATTAGTCACCTGAGATGTTTTTAAAATTAAAGCAGGTCTAATTTTTTTATTCTTAAATGTTTCTAAGAATGCTTTAATCATATAACCTACATTCTTTCTATCCTCACCTAAACTACCTTGTAACCAATGTCCAACAAATAAGAAACAAAATTCTTCTTCAATTTCATCTAATGCTAAAACTAAATCTGTTTCTTCTAAATTATCATCATCAATATGAAAATATTTATCTAAATCAACTCCCTCAAATAACACTTCAATTGGTTTCTCTAATTTAACTGTACTTTCAAGTTGGTTTGTTTGTTTATTTCTTTTTTCAAATTGATTACTTCCAAATACTTTTTTAGCATGTTCAGATGAAACTAATGTTAAATTCATTCTATTAACACCTTCAATCCAGCTTGGATCACATACAGTAGTTTCAATACCAGCTGTAATACCAATATTATATTTACCTAGTGGTTGAAATTCATTTAGTACTGTGATTTGAATCCAAACATCTGGTTGTTGAGGTAATTGAGGTTGTCTCCAAATTAAATCATATAATTTTTTATCCTCAGGATTACCTAAATCCAAAGCATTCCAAGCTGTATTTCCCCAACGTTGAGAAATTACTTTAATATCATACTTATCATACTTTAAAAGTGCTTTAACTATATCTCTAGATCTAGCACCGTACCCAGACATTGTCTCAATAGGACAACTTATAACAACTAATGGTTTCATAACAATTAATAAACTAATTTATGACGAATATGTTTTTTCTTTAATGATTCAACTTTAATTAACTCAAATTTAGGTTTTGGTTTCCATATAGCCAAAACTTCATTAACATGCTTTATAATATTTTTTCCCATGTTAGCAGCTGACATCATAGCTTCATCTGATAATACCCACTCACGAGCTAAATTACCTCTACGTTCTCTTTCTTCTTTACCCATCTCATAAGCTTTCATTATGGCATCAGCAGCATCTCTAAAATCAACTCTATCATCAAAAATATAAGGTGTTTGAACTGAACCTTGTAAACTTACATTACTTGGAAATACAGGTGTAGCCCACTCACCACATTTTTTATATGTACCAAAATGGTTAGAACAAAACTCAGCATCAAAGTTTATCCACTTACCTTCTTCATCTTCAAAACGCATTTGATCTTGCATTCCGCCAGTCACATTAGCTATAATTGTTTTACCACACATCATAGCTTCAGTTAAACTTAATCCCCAACCCTCATTTGAACTCAATAATATAATAATATCAGACATATTATATAATAAGTTAATAGTGTTAGTATCAGCTTTTTGATCTGAAAAATATATTTGTTGAGATTGTTCATCAGTGAATAATAAATCTCTCACAGCATATAAATCAGTACCATTCTCATCAACTGGTTGAGTATGTAAAACAAAAGCACATTTATCAGCTTTTTCTTTTGGTAATTTATCTAAAAATACTTTAAACGCGGCTAAAGCATCAGATGTCATTTTACGTCTAATATTTCTAGAGTTAAACATTAACACAAAATCATACTCTTTATCTTTAAAGAATGAATTTTTAAACTCAATAAGTTTTGGATTAGTTTTCTCAATTGGGAAAAAATGTTTTTCATTTATACCATGTGGTACATAACTTAACACTTTATTTTTAGCCTTATCACCTAATACTAATTTATTTATGTTAAGTGTCTGTTTAGATATAGCCATCAATCCATCACATGACTCATAATATGCTTCATTATATAATGGAGCTGGATAGTCATCCCAAATATTAAGATATATCATAGGTATTTTTCTCCTAATCTCATTCTCAATTTGAAATAACCAAACCCAATATCTTGGATCAGTGAACATCATTAACACATCTGGTTTTTCTAACTCAATCATTTGTCTCACAAATTGAGGATCACCATATCCACTAACTGGATAAATAAAAACACTAGCATCATCTATATCAGCGTGTTTATTAGTGTCATCACTAATATCAAGACGTTTACCTTGTTCTGGATGGTTTATAGCGCCTCCAACATTAACCCAATTAAAAACATGTGATGTACCAACTACTATCTCTCTAGCCATAGTAGCTATACCAGATGTGAATCGAATATCATCACATAGTAATAAGATCTTTTTCCTTTGTTCTTTTGGAATGTAACCTTCTTTCATAACGTGTTTAATAATTTTTTAAGATTGGCTACCTGATAAAGTTAAATTGGTATGATTGTGAAGTTGTTTTTTATAATCATCACTGGTTAAATACAAATGGATACTTCTGTCAACTAATTTTTGAAGTGAGAATTTTGTTCTAACACATAACACCTTAAACTCTTCAAATAACTCTTCATTAACTTTTACACTTGTTAATTTATTATCTCCCATAATCTATATTTTATATATATAAATATATATGGAGATTATAAAGCGACATTCTTATCGCAGAGTTCTTTATTATCATTGAATGGACAATAGGTACAAGAATCTTTACCTACTATTTTAGAATAATTTTTAATTACATGCTTACCTTCATTATCAAAACATTCATCTAAAAACATATTAAATTTCTCAGCTGCTTGTTTACGCTTAATTTTACCGCTAGCTGGTTTGAATTCGGTTATATAAGGTATAGCAAAAGCATCATTGTCCCATATCTTTCTCTTTAATATAAAGAATTCAACTTCAATTTTATCAACATCAATGTTATATTGTTTAGCAAAATACTCTTTATAAAGTAATATCTGAGCTAACTTAATATCATCCTTTTTATCTTTATCTCTCCAACCTGATCTAGATGTTTTAATATCATATATATAAACTTTATCTAAATCCTTATTATATAAAACAAAGTCAATATAACCTTTTAGAAATACATTTTTAGATAAACCAACCATCAAAGGCATCTCAATACCTAATAATACTGTATTACGAGTAGTAAAGAATTGACCACGATGTTTTTTAAACCATTCTAATATATTAACACCATCATCATAAAACTCTCTCATCTCATCTGGATTAGAGAAATGTTGTTTAGATGCTTCAAATTGTTCTTTATAAACTGATCTAAAACGCTCATTAAACATTCCAATTATATCTTCTCTATCAGCCGCGGCTCCACTTTGCTCATACATCACCTTAAGATAGTGTTGCATTGTCTCATGAATAGCAGTTCCAAATATAGTGTGAATTGAGGCTGAATATGGGGCTAAATTCTTAACATAGGCTAAATACCATTGATGTGGGCAACGTCTGTAAACACTATATTGACTATAAGATACAGTATTTTGATACCTATAATCTATGGTGGGAGTTTTATGAGTTTGTATCTTTAATTCTATTTCTGTTAATCTCTTTTTCATTGGTATTTCCAAATGTAACCTCCAGCTGTTTTTGATTTACCTCTAACAGCCTCTGTTATTTTTATATTTGTTTTATTTTCAGCATCTTTTTTACTACTATATTCTTTTATAAGATTTCCTTCTAAATCATATTGACATACTTTTTTACCTTTTCTCCCATTATTAATATTATTATAATCAATATATCTGTTTTTAATTCCTTCTTTCCAAATCTTTTTCCAGTTACTTTTATTTTCAATCATCCATTGTTTCATTACATCACTGTGGTTATTTTTTCTTTCATCATCCCATTTATACCCACTTGTACCTTCTCCACCTAAAGTTATATTAACCAATATACCATCTTTCTCATAACCTTTTCTACCATATTCTAATATTAATTGTTCTTCTAATTCAATTGCTTCATTTTTATTTAAATTTTCTTTAATTATTTCAACTATTGGATATCCATGCTTTTTAACATATCGTTTCCAATGAATATTTCTATCTTTAAAATTCCACGCTCGTTTCATTTTTCCTATTCCTATGTAAAATATTTGATTAGAAACAGAATCACGATGATAATATAAACAATAATTCATTTATTTAGAGGACATTTGAGCCACATATAAATATATTATTAGTTTACTTTTTGCCATATATCTCTCTTATAACCTCTCCCAACTTAGTATTATCAGAATGTAATTCAATTAAATTTTGTATATCAGGAATAATTGATTGTTCTTTTTTAATATATTGAGCCGCGTCCAATAACTCCTCATATAGATGATTCATATAATTATCCTTATTGTTCTCACCTAATGTTGTGTTATATTTTTTATAACCACGTTCAGCTCTAGATTTTAAATCCTCAATCACTTGATTTGTGATGTTATCTTTAGTATGTCGCATACGGTTCTTTTCCATTAATATTTCTCGTTCACGTTCCATCATGATCATGTATTCACGATATGATTTTGAATCTGATATATATGCCATATAATAAATTTAAATGACTTAATTGGGACAGCCAAGTGATTAATTAATTATTATAACTGATTGTGTTACTATTTTTATCTATTTTTGAAACATATTCACGTTCAATATAGTTATTAAACTTATCAAATCGTGAGTCAGTGTAACTAAAGTTATCATCAATTCTACGATTGACAATGTCCATAGCTTCATTTAATTTACGTTCAATTGAATTGTAACGTTCTTCAATGTCTCTCCATTGAACTTGGTTTTCTTGTTCTAATGACTTGACCCTTCTTAACATTGCTATAACGTTACTTAAGAGCCAACCCAGTACCCCAACCGCGGCTGCAGCCAAAGCACCTAAAATAAATGTAATCATGATTTTTTTCTCCTTTTTTTGTTTGTACCTGACTGTCCCAAGTTAAGCACATTTTTAATATTATTTACATCTATTATATTAATATATTCTTTTGCCTCACGAGTACTACATTGGTAGTATTCTGATATAGCCTTAATTGTTTCTGGATCATCCTTAGCACTCGCTTTAATATATCTAAAGAATGCTTTTTGTTTAGGTAATAACTCACAATAGAATTGATATACTTTTCTTTTAGGGCAATCTGGATAACGTTGAATTAAATTAACAACATCAATATAAGATGAGTTCATACTAATAAATCGATTGATCATGTAAGTATTAAACTCAGCCTTATCTTCATCCGTGAATGTAGTCCATGGACGTTTATGATATGTTATCTCATTTAACCAATCAAATAGATTCACTATCCTTATTCTTTAATGGCTCAGGTAAAAATTCTTCATTAACATGCCCACATGCTGCACAACTAAATACAGGTAATGGAATAAGAGCATCTTGCATTGTACCAGTTAAGAATTTAGATGCTTTTCTAAGCATCAATCCTTCTTGAAATACAACACCACCACATTTATCACAAGTAACCTCTTGTGTTTTGTTAAGATCAATGTTTAACCTTGGTTGTTCTTGATTCATAAATTTAAAAGTTTAGCTACACAACCCATAAAACATATTTCTTTATCAGGTATAGTAGTTGAATGAAACATATATTCTTCTATAACTATTGTTGACTCTGGAGATGAATAATGATCATATAATGATTTATATAGACCAGTAAAGTCATTTATGTTATTATTAGTTACAATTTGTCTTATATTATTAAACGCTGTTTTCTTTTTAGACTTAAGTTCATCAATGACTTGCTCAATATAATTACCATCTATTACTTCACTAAGTGTTAACTTGCCTTTAACTGAATTACTTTGTAATATATTAATTGCTCGTCTTAAATCAGGATATGTTTTTTTAACAATAGTAACTATATCTTGCTTATCATATTTAACATTCTCAGCATCCAATATACCAACTAAATGTTTAGCCACTATCTTAATATCAGCGACTGATAAATGAAAACTAGTTAATCGTGACTGTAAAGCATCAATAATACGTTCTACATAATTGCAGGTGAATATAAACCTAGTATTTAAACTAAATGTTTCAATAATGTTTCTAAGTGCTGCTTGAGCGTTTATAGTTAAGAAATCAGCTTCATCTAATATAACTACTTTAAGTGGTTTGAATGTAGCACCTGAGGCAAATTGTTTGACTTTATCTCTAATTACATCAATACCATTCTCATCAGAACAGTTTAGATATAAAAAGTCACAATTAATATTTTTAACTACTAATTTAGCAGCGGTTGTTTTACCTGTACCTGGTGAACCATAAAGTAATAGATTAGGGAAATTATTTTTATCAATCCATTCGCTTAACGCTTCAGTGAATGATTCATTTCCTAAATAACCATTTAATGTATCGGGTCTATATTTTTCGACCCACAATGTATGTTTACTCATATATAATCCATTATTAATTCTTCACCCCAACACATGTATTGTAGTGTTTTAAATTTAGCCTCATCATCTAATGGTTTAGCCTCATTATAATCACTACACCATACTAATTCACCACCATACATTAATCCACTGAAATACTCTAATTTAGAGTTCATAACAATAAACCATTTACGTTTTGGTTCTTTTTTACCTGTCATTTTAAGTATTTAGGTTTAATTACTTGTTCGTAATAATCAATTTTAGTTTCAATGCCGTTTTTGCTTGACACCCATTTCTGTGGCATTATTTTTCTGCATTCAGCTATTC
>Ga0172372_10002839_pt1 | contig 25999 bp, 19 predicted proteins | sample LakKiv5m_2_FD_114544 | JGI IMG/M metagenome (GOLD analysis project Ga0172372, IMG submission 114544) | Freshwater microbial communities from Kabuno Bay, South-Kivu, Congo - kab_092012_9.5m | ecosystem: Environmental > Aquatic > Freshwater > Lake | place: Democratic Republic of the Congo...
ACGAACTGGCCAAGCGCGACGAGCGCGTGGTCTTCATCGGCTCGGACCTCGGCATCGGCACGCTCAAGCAGTTCAAGGCCGAGATGCCCGACCGCTTCCTCATGGAGGGCGTGAGCGAGGCGCACCTGGTCACGATGGCCGCCGGCCTCGCGCTGGAGGGGCGCGTGGTCTATATCAACACCATCGCGACGTTTCTCACCCGGCGCTGCTACGAGCAGGTCTGCCTCGACCTCTGCCTGCACCACACAAACGTCCGGCTCATCGGCAGCGGCGGCGGGCTGGTTTATGCGCCACTCGGCCCGACGCACGAGGCGACCGAGGACATCGCGATCTTCCGCTGCCTGCCGCGCATGGCCATCGTCGCCCCGTGCGACGCGGAGGAAATGCGCCGGTTCATGCCGCAGACGCTCGACTGGCGCGGGCCGATTTACATCCGGCTCGGGAAAGGCGGCGATCCCGTCGTGTCGCGGGCCGAGCTGGGCTTTGAAATGGGCCGGGGCATCGTCCATCGCGAGGGCACGGACGCGTTGCTGGTGACCACGGGCGTGACGCTCCAGCCCACGCTCGCCGCTGCGCAACAGCTTGAAGCCGCGGGCCTGCGTGTGGGCGTGCTGCACCTGCACACCGTCAAGCCGCTCGACCAGGAAACCTTGCTGGCGCAGGTCGCCCGTGTGCCGGTCGTGCTGACCGTCGAGGAACACAATGTCATCGGCGGCCTCGGCAGTGCCGTGGCGGAAGTGCTGGCGGAAGCGAACCTACCCGCGCCCAAGCGCTTCAAGCGCCTCGGCCTGCCCGATGCCTTCCCGGACAAATACGGTTCCCAAGCCAGCCTCTTCGCGCGCTACGGCCTCACGCCGGAACAGATCGCGGCGGAGGTGAGGAACCTGCTCGCCCGCTAAACCCGCACCCGCCATGTCCACGTCCCGCACCAAGGAACCACAATACGATGTCGTGTTCGACCTCGCCCAGAACGAGGGGCTCCAGACCTTCGGGCTGATGAGCAGCCGCGCGTGGCGGGACGACCCGCGCCGGCTGGGGTTCATGCTGGCGCGCTACAAGTTTGTCGCCCGCATGATGACCGGGATGCCGCGCGTGCTGGAGGTGGGCTGCGCGGATGGCTTTGCCACGCGGGTGGTCCGGCAGGCGGTGGGGCATGTCGTGGCGACCGACTTCGACCCGGTGTTCATCCAGCAGAACCTGGCGCAGCCCGCCGGGCGCTGGCCGGTCGAATACCGCGTTCACAACATGGCCGCTGGCCCGCTCGCGGAGGAATTCGACGGAGCCTACGCGCTCGATGTGCTGGAGCACATTCCCGCCGCCGAGGAGGATGCCTTCCTCGGCAACGTCGCCCGCTCGCTCGGCCCGCGGGGCGTGTGCATCATCGGGATGCCCTCTATCCATTCGCAGCCTTTCGCCTCGCCGGGCAGCAAGGCCGGCCACGTCAACTGCAAGGACGAGCCGGGCCTGCGCGCGACGATGGGCCGGCACTTCCACAACGTTTTCATCTTCTCGATGAACGACGAGGTGGTCCACACGGGCTTCACGCCGATGGCCCACTACCTCCTCGCGCTGGCCTGCGGGCCGAAGGCGCGCTGAACAGCGGCCAGCATGAGCGCGCCCGCCCGCCTCGGACTCGACCTCGACGGCACCATCGTGCTCTACGACGAGGTGTTCCATCGCCACGCGGTCGCGCGTCATGGGATGCCGCGCACGGTGCCGGTGAACAAGACCGCCGTGCGCGACTGGCTCCGGTGCCAGCCCGACGGCGAGGCGCGCTGGACGGAATTGCAGGGGCTGGTCTATGGCTCGCTGATGCCCGAGGCGAAGTTGGCCCCGGGCCTTGCGGAACTCCTCCGAGCGGTCCGCGCCGCGCGGATTCCCGTCTGCATCATCAGCCACAAGACGGAATTCTCCGTGGCCGGCCCGCGCGTGAACCTGCGCACCGCCGCGCTGGCATGGCTGGAGGCGAACGGCTTCTTCGCGGCGGATGGTTTCGGGCTGCGGCGCGCGGAGGTGTTCTTCGAGGCCACGCGTGCGGAGAAGCTCCGGCGCATCGCCGCGCAGGGTTGCACGGTGTTCGTGGACGACCTGGAGGAGGTGCTGACGGAGCCGGAGTTTCCGCCGGGCGTCGAGCGATGGCTTTATGCAGCGGCCGGAGCCGGTCGGCGGCACGAAGGTGTCCACACGTTCACCGATTGGGCCGAGCTGAAACGTCGCTTGTTAAGTGACGTTTCCGAATCACCCACCGCCGCTTCTCCCTCGCCCCCACCGGGGGAGCGGGCCGGGGTGAGGGGGCAGAGTGTGATTACGCAGACCGGCAATCAAACTCCTGCTGCCGCCCCGCCCACTCACCCTCAATCCCTCTCCCCCGGTGGGGGCGAGGGAGGTTCGCGCTCGGCGCAGCCGGGTGCGGCGTCGGACGAACCCATCTTCGCCGCTGTCGCCGCCACGCTGGGTCAGCGGCCCGCCGCAGTCACGCGCCTGGCGGGCGGCGCGAACAACGTCGTGGCCCGGGTGGAAGTTGGCGGGAAGTCGCTGCTGGCGAAGCTCTACTTCACCCACGCGCGCGACCCGCGCGACCGGCTGGGCACAGAGTTTGCGATGCTGGAATTCCTCTGGCGCAACGGCGTGCGCTGCGTGCCCGAGCCGTTGCAGATGAATCGCGAGCAGAACCTCGGGCTTTACGGATTCATCGCGGGCGAGCGCGTCGCGCCGGGGCAGGTGACGATGGCGGACGTGGAACAGCTCGTTGACCTGCTGGCCGCAATGTGGCGGCTGCGGACGCAACCGGGCGCGGAGAAATTGCCGCCGGCTTCGGAGGCCGCGTTCACGCTCAACGGCTACTGGGCGAACGTGGAACGGCGCTTGACCCGCGTGCGCGCCGCGCTGGCGGAGCGGCCGGAAGTCGCCGCCGTTTGTGAGTTCGTCGAGCGCGAGCTGGTGCCGGTGGCATCGGCGGTGCGGGAGTTTCTTTGCGCGAAGGCGGCTGAACTCGGCGTGGGCTTGGACACCGAGCTGCCGCAGCAGCAACGCACGTTAAGCCCCGCAGACCACGGCTTTCACAACGTGCTGCGCCGCGCGGATGGCCGGCTGACGTTCCTCGACTTCGAGTATGCCGGATGGGACGACCCGGCGCAGGTGATCGCCAACGCGCTGCTCCTGCCGGAGGTGCCGCTGCCCGCCGGGCACCGCGCCGCCTTCGTGCGCGGATTGCTCGCGCGGCTGGACGGGGCGACCGGCGTCCGCGCGCGGCTGCGGTTGACCTATCCCATGCTCGCGCTCAAGTGGAGCCTCATCATGCTGAATGAGTTCCTGCCCGTCGGTGGCGAGCGGCGGACTTTTGCCGGGGCAAACGCGGAGGCGCGGCGGACGAGCCAATTGGAAAAGGCGCGACGGCAGCTTGAGGTCGTGCGCGCTTCCCTCAGTGAGGAAAGCTGGCTCAACGAGCTTTGAACCGGCCGCAGTTCAGATGAACTTCGTGCGGCCGGGCAGGGCGAGCGGCGGAACCACCACCGTGCCGTTCCAGTCGCGGAGATTCTGCGGGGCGATCTCCTCCTTCGAGTTGAGCGCCATGTCCCAGGTGACCTGCTGGCCGGTGTAACCCGCCATGCGGCCCATGATGCCGGCCATCGTGCTGGTCACCATGCGGTCGCCATCGTTGAGCGGCTTGCCCGCGCGGATGGAGGCGAACAACTCGTCGTGCTCGACCTGATACATGTCGGGCGTCGGGCCTTCGTATTTCCAGGTGCGCTCACCGGCCAGGTCCGTGGTAAAGGCACCGCGCGAGATGTAGGCATTGCCCTTGGTGCCCATCGCGTAGAAGGAGTTCTCGCCGTAGCAGCCGGTGATCTGGCGCTGCGCGATGAAGCCGCGGACGCCACCGGGCCATTCGTAGGCCACGGAGATGTGGTCGAAGATGTTGCCGCCTTCGGCCTTGATCTGACGGCCGCCGGTGGCGGTGCAACTGGTGGGCGGCTTGTCCTTCATGGCCCACATCATCCAGTCCACGGTGTGGATGGCCTGCTCCACGAGGCCGTCGCCGGAGAGCCAGGTGAAGTTATACCAGTTGCGGGTCATCCACTCGAGGTCGCTCATGCCGGCGGGCCGGCTGCTGGCCGGGGGCATGGGCTTCACCGGACCGGTGAGATAGGTGCCATAGACGGCGCGGAGGTCGCCGATGGAGCCGTCGAGCATCTTGCCGAAGACGGCGCGCTTGGCGTAGTCGTAGCGCCAGCAAAAGCCCGCGACGACGGCGAGGTTCTTCTGCTTGGCGATCTTCACGGACTCCAAAACCGAGCGCACGCCGGGCGCGTCCGTGGCCATGGGCTTCTCGGTGAAGACGTGCTTGCCGGCCTCGACGGCGGCGCGCAGGTGGCCGGGCCGGAAACCGGGCGGCGAAGTGAGGATGACGAGGTCCACGCCGCTCTTGATGACCTTCTCGAAGGCGTCAATGCCGGTGAACTTGCGGTCCGAGGTCACGTTGAACTTCTTGTCGTCCTTCACCGCGTTCTTCACGGCGGCGAGGCTGCGCTCGATGGGTTCGGGGAAGGCGTCGCCCATCGCCCACAGCTCGACGTTGCTGTCCGCCTTGAGCGCCTGCGCCGCCGCCCCGGTGCCGCGCCCGCCGCAGCCGATGAAGCCGATGCGGAGCTTGTCGCTGTTCGGCGCGGCGCGGAGGAGGGCCGGGAAAGCCACCGTGGCGGCAGCGGTGGCGGCGGTGGAAGTCTGGAGGAATGCGCGGCGGGTGGCGGGGGATTCAGGCGTCATGGGATGATTTGGAAACTGGCACGGCGGCACGATTTCGAGTGCGGCGAACAAGGGGAGCCGACGAGGGCGGAGGAAGGCTATTCACCGCCGCGCTGAACTGCGAAGGGCCTACCGCTTCTGCGTCTGTAGCTGCTCGTATTGCTTGACGGCTTGGACGGCGCGGGGATCGCCCTTCGCCGCGAGTGCATAGATGTCCGTCATCACTGCGGCCATGGCATCGTTCAAGGCCATGCGCTGCTGGGCAGACATGGCAGGCGTGGCCCGGAGCCTTTGAAGGCGGACCACCGCGTCTTCGAACGGACCGCCTTTGTAGGCCTGGACAGCCTGCTGCATTTCTTGGGCTGGTGCGGGTGCCGGGGGCGCACCAGGGGTGGGAGGCGAGGCGGCTGGTGCCGGGTCAGCCTCGACAAAGTTGCTCGCAGCCTTGTCGAGGTCTGAGTTGCTGTGGCCGGTGGATTTCTTCCGGCAAGCGGAAGCGGTCACGGCCACGCCAATCACAGCGACAAGAATAATGAGAAAACGCGCGCTCATATTTGTAAATCCCTCGCCTTCCCGCTTCCGTCAGCGGCCGTTGTCCGTGCGCGGACTGCAGAACAACCGGTTCTTGGTCACCAGCGCCTGCTCGTTGTAGAAGGCGTCCGTCTTCATGAATTCGACGCGTCCGTCCACGACGCCGACCGTGGTCCCGAGGTTATGTATGCGGGTCACGCCTTCATTCGGCGCGCTCGAACCGTCATTCCAATCACCCGGGTTGTTCTCGAAAGCCTGCCAGAAAATAACGTCGTCGGGTCGGAACTGCGAAGTGAGGTAAGAGCCGGCCGGCGCGCCGCCCCCATAGCCGCGCACGGCCCCGTTCATCAAAAAGCTGGTGAGCTTGTTCGCCCGGGAGTTGAAGCTGGCGATGGTATTGGTCTTTTCAGCCGGGCAGCGGTAAATGCCCGCGTTCTTCAGATAAGGCCAGAGCAGCCCCCCCCGATAGGGCAGTTCCGGATCGGCAAGATTGGGTTGCGGCACACTTCCCGCAGACGCGTCGAAGAGCCAGCCCCGCAGAACCCAGGGGGCGTTCCAGTTTGGCTCTGGAAGGTAATCATTGGCCTCCGTGGAATACAGATGAATAGCCATGGTGAACTGCTTGACGTTGCTCTGGCATTTCACGGCAACGGCCTTGGCCTTGGCTTTGGACAGCGCCGGCAGGAGCATCCCCGCCAGAATCGCGATGATCGCGATGACGACGAGCAGTTCGATGAGCGTGAACGCGGCACGCGAAGCCGGTTCAGGACGGGGCTGGGGCAAACGACTCATGGTGGTTGGTTGTCAGGTTGGGCGGAATCTCCACTTCCCAGCGCAGCCCGTCAAGGCCGCCGCGTCGGCCGGGCCGGCCCGCCACGGCCGCAATTGCGCTCCGCGCTAGGAACTGCCAACCTCCCCGGACTATGTCGAGCATTGGCAAACTCATGAAGCAGGCGCAGCGCATGCAGCAGCAGATCGAGCGCGTGCAGTCGGAACTCGCGGCCAAGACCATCGAGGCCACCAGCGGCGGCGGCGTGGTGAAGGTCACCGCGAAGTGCGATGGCTCCCTCGCCGCCATCAAGATTGACCCGGCGGCGGTCAACCCGGCCGACGTGACCCTCATCGAGGACATGGTCCTCTCCGCCGCCAACAACGCCCTCGCGCAGGCCAAGGAAATCTCCAACGCCGAGATGGGCAAGGTGACGCAGGGCTTCAACCTGCCGGGCATGATGTGAGACCGTGGTGCGTGAGACCACCCAGCGCACCCGGCCGAAGTCACGCACCACGCACCACGCACCACGTTCATGCCCTCCCTCCCCGAACCCATCATCGCGCTCACCGCCGCGCTGGCGCGGCTGCCCGGCATCGGGCCGCGCTCGGCGGAGCGGCTGGCGCTGCACCTCGTGCAAAGCGAGGCGGGCGCAGTGCGGACGCTGGCGGAGGCCATCCTCGCCGCCCGGGAGCGCATCGTGCTCTGCCGCGTGTGCGGCGCGCTCACGGAGCGGCAGCCCTGCGCGTTGTGCGACGACCCGCGCCGTGACGCGTCGCTCGTCTGCGTGGTTGAGCGGCCCACGGACATTTTCAGCATCGAGAAGTCCGGCGCGTTCCACGGACGCTTCCATGTGCTGGGCGGAAAGATTTCGCCGCTCAACGGCGTCGGCCCGGAGGACTTGCGCATCGCAGAGCTGGAAGCGCGTCTCACCACCGAGCCGGTGAAGGAAATCATCCTCGCGCTGGGCACGGACGTGGAGGGCGACGCCACGGGGCACTACCTCGCCAAGCGCCTCGCGCCGCGCGGCGTGCGGGTGAGCCGGCTCGCGCACGGGTTGCCGGCGGGCAGCGGGCTGGAGTTCGCGGACGAGCTGACCTTGAGCCGCGCGCTGGAGGGCCGGCGCGAGGTGGGGTGACGCGGGCGTGACAGGCAGCGCGTGAGTGCGGGAGGCGGTGGCTGACGTCCAATGCCGCCATGAAGCCCGCCATCTTGCTCCCGCTCATCGCGACTGCCCTCGTCCTTGGTTCAACCTCCGCCGCCGCCGCGCCGGCCGACAACCTCGTCAAGCCGCTGGAAGTCCGCACCGTCTTCACCAACGGCAAGCACAACGCCTTCACCGCCCTGCGCCGCTTCAAGGGCGACCTCTGGCTGGCCTTCCGCGCGGGCGATTCGCACAACTCGGCAACCGCCGATGTCCTCGTGCTGCGCTCCAAGGATGGCAAGGAATGGATCAAGGCGCACACCCTGGACGTGGCCAAGGACGACCGTGACCCGCAGTTCGTCGCGACGGAGAAGCGCCTCTTCCTCTACTGCCCGGCAATGAACGGCGCGACGCTGACGACCTGGCTGACTTACACCGACGACGGCAAGACGTGGAGCAAGCCCGTGGCGGTCTATGAACCGCAGTTCATCCTGTGGAAGCCCATCGTGCATGACGGCACGTTTTACGCCGCCGCGCACAAGAAGGACGAGACCGGCGGCGGCAAGGGTCGCGCCGTGCATCTCGTGAAGTCCGCCGACGGCATCCGGTGGGAGAAGATTTCCCTCATCCGCGCGGGCAATTGGGAGAGTGAGACGACGCTCTACTTCGATCCGAAGCACCATGTCACGGCCTTCCTGCGGCAGAAATACGGCAGCCCGCAGGCGCAGATTCTGGAGTCCGACCCGCCGTATGCCGAGTGGAAGGCCCGGCCGGCGGACGCGCCGCACTTCAGCGGCCACAGCGTCCACACGTTCCGGGGCGTGACCTACCTGCTGTCGCGCGCGCTGGTCGCGGGCAAGACCACCGGCTCGCGCATCTACACCTTCGCCGACGGCAAGCTGACTCCCTACTGCGACCTCCCCTCCGGCGGCGACTGCGCCTATCTCGAAGCCGTGGAGGACGGCCCGAACATGCTCGTGAGCTACTACTCGACCCACGAGGGCACGACGAACATCTACCTCGCGGTGGTGCCGTTGAAGTGAGCGGGCTTGAGTCCGGCAAATGGGTGTGAGTGAATGCGCCAGCATCACGAGTTAAAGGCTCGGAATGTTATGCCCGCATGAACGCACCCAACGAGTTTCAACCCCTCATGGATGACATCTTCCGGGAGAAGGTGCGGCGGGCGCGGCTGGTGCCACCGGGGGAAAAGCTGTTCAGCGGCTTGGAACTGTTCGAGGAAGTGGAGGAGCGGATGCGCGCCGGCGTGCGCCAACAGTTTCCGGCGGCGGACGCCGAGGAGGTTGAGCGCATTCTCCGGCAGCGGTTCGCCCGTCTCCGGCAAATCGAGGAGCACGGTTTTTACGTGCCGGCGTCATGAAGGCCCACGAAGCCGTGCGGGCGGTGCTGCTCGGGCTGGCCGGGGCCGGGCTGGAGCACATGGTCACGGGCGGCCTGGTGAGCAATCACTACGGCGTGGCCCGCTCCACGAAGGACGCGGACATCGTGGTGCAGATGGAGCCGCAGGCGTTCGCCCGGTTCATTCACGCGCTGCCACCCGGGCTGGCGCTGCACCCGCAGGCGTCGTTCGAGACCATCACCGGTTCGCGCCGGCACATCGTCACGGTCGCGGGCAGCAATTTCCAAATCGAACTCTTCCTGCTCGGCGACGACCCCCACCATCAGGAGCGGTTCCGTCGCCGCGTGCGCGCGGCGGTGGCGGAACTCGGGCAGGAAACATGGATTCCAACCGCCGAGGACATGGTCATCCAGAAGGTCCGATGGAATCGCGACAAGGACCGCGACGACGTGAAGAACATCATCGGCGTCCAAGGCGACGCGCTGGACTGGCCCCACATCGAGCGCTGGTGCGAGGCCCACGGCACCCGGACGCGGCTGGCGGAACTGCGCGCCGCGGTTCCGCCGGTTTGAACGGCCCGGCGGCCCTTGCTGCGCGCTTGAGTTGCCGCGCCGACCTGTGAGTTAATCCCGCGCAACAGAAAGACACACTATGCACCTGATGGGAATTGGCGATGAAGCAGGCGGCGGGCTGGACTTCCAGATCAAGGCCGCGAACGAACTTGGCTGGAAGCACATTGAGATGCGCGGCGTGGAAGTGCCTGGATATCCGAAGGCGAACTTCCACGAGATCCCCGACGCGGCGTTTGACCTCGCAACGGCGAAGATTCAGGAAGCAGGTCTCGGCGTGTATTGCTTCGGCTCCACCATCATGAACTGGGCCAAGACCGTCGAGACACCCTTCGACGTGACGCTCGGCGAAGTCCGCCGCGCCATCCCGCGCATGCAGCGGCTCGGCACGAAGTTCGTCCGCATCATGAGTTTCAAGCCCAAGGACACCGACGCCGTCACGCCGCCCGTGGTCTTCGAGCGCGTGCGCGAGGTCACGAGGATGTTCACCGACGCCGGCCTCACGCCCGTCCACGAGAACTGCATGAACTACGGTGGCATGAGCAGCGCCCACGCGCTCGAGATGCTCGACAAGTGCCCCGGCCTCAAGTGGGTCTTCGACACCGCGAACCCCATCTTCAACCCCGACCGCCAGCTTCCGCAACCGTGGCCGCGCCAGAACGCGTGGGAGTTCTGGACCACCGTCCGCGACCACGTCGCGCACATCCATGTGAAGGACGCGACATGGAACCCGGCCAAGAACGACGCCGACTACAACTGGCCCGGCGAAGGCCAGGGCCAGGTGCGCCGCATCCTGAAGGACGCCTTCGCGCGCGGCTACGACGCCGGCATCAGCATCGAGCCGCACATGGTCGTGGTCTTCCACGACGCCGGCTCGAAAGTGACGAACGATGCGGATGTCTGCGCGAACTTCGTCGAGTATGGCAAACGGCTGGAGAAGCTGATCGCGGAAGTGAAGGCGAAGTAGGCGGCCTCCGTGAGTCAGGGCAGGCGAAAGGCGGCGCGTGCCAGCGAGTCGAGTTCCGCCCAGTCCGTCGGAGTTGGTTCACCCAAATTTTTGGTCAGGCGCAAGCCTTGCGAGACCAAGGCCCGATGCGTCGCCTCCTTCGCGTTGAACGTCGGCAGGGCCAGATACTCGACCACGCTGACGCCGAGGCTCAGTTGGGCGGCGTAGGCGGAGATGGCCTCTGAAACGATGGGGGCGTTCAGCAAGGCGGTCAGATACGCGGCCTCGCGCAGACTCGCGCAGGGGACAAAATACAGTTTGTGGTCGAGGACCACGAGCTTGCGCCCGAGTTGCGGGTGATGAACCGGCGCGACAATGGCGGCGGCGAAGCGGCCCCCTGACATTTCACGCCAGGCCACCTTGTAGCGGGCGAAAGAATACTCACCTGTGCTCCATAGCGACCACCAAGGCTGCCGTTTCTGAAACCGGCGGAAGCTGGACCGCTGCTCGAGCACCCGCTGAAACCTTCGGAGAAAGCGAAAGGTCGCCGGTGAGTCAGTGGCCAGATTCGGATTTCCATGCATCCCCCGCTGCGGAACAAGCACGACATGGTCCGGGTCGGGCTGGGCCTTGAACGCGGACACCCCCCGCCCGCGAAGCAGCGGGAACAGGTGCTCGGTTTCCACGCTCGCCTTGACGCGCGCGATGTCCTCGCGTTTGCCGAGTGCCGGGTCGTTTTCAATTTGAGAAATGCCGCGCGTCCGGTCGCCGTCCAGCGTGCGCACAAAGAAGACGCCATTCGCATCGGTGGTGACACCCTTGCGTGCGGTGTAGGCATGGGTTCCCTGCGCGAACAGGTGCTGCCACGCCTCGTGTTGCGCGCGGGTGCCCTTGAGCCAGGGGCCGGCATCAGTGCCCGGCACGGGCGCGGCCAGGTCGTCGAACTGGCCGGCTTGCAGGACAAACTCCTCGGCGCTGGCATAGCTGCGCTTGGGCTGGCCGGGCGTTCCGGCGGGCTTCCACCAACGATACGGCACGGGGAAGCGGGTGGCGGTTCCGGTGCGGAACATCAGGAGCGCCGCGTGGTTGCTGACGCCTTCAAACGGGGCGACCTCGCCGAAATCTTCCACGCGCGTCACCGCCATCGGCAGCTTCAGGCGCGCGATTTCAAACCGGCGGAAGCCCTGGCTGGACTCGTTGGCGAAGACGGTGCCCGTGATGAGGAACGCGAGCGTGCCGCCGCGCTTGAGCCAGCGTTCGGCGGCGACGTAGGTGACGACCGTGGAAATGTCCGACTCGATGCCGCCCACCCATTTATCCTCGCTGAACACGCCCAGTTGCAGGCAGCGCTGCTTGATGAACGCGGCGTAGTCGGGCGGGAGGTGGCTCCACTTGACCCACGGCGGGTTGCCGCAGACAAAGTCGGCCGGCGGCAGCGCGCCGGCGGCGAAGCGGTCGGCCAGGATGGAGCACCAGATCCCGTTCCAACCCTGCTCATGCAGTTGCACGAGGGAATCTATGGTCTCCTGAAACTGCACGCGCTCACCCTCCGAGAGGGCCGCCGCCGCTTCCTCCCGCATGAGCGCGGAGAAGATTTGCGCGCTGGTCCGGCCCGTTTCGACCAGTTCCCGCAGGCGGGTGAAAAGGGCGAAGAAGTTGGCGTGCGTCACCAGCGCCTTGGGGACGGTGAAGGCGAACAGCCCCTTCTCCGTGTGCAGGCTGTGCTTGAACACCGCGCCCTCCGATTCCACCGGATTAATGGCGTCCGCCAGGTAAATGGGCAGGCGCAGCCCGCCGCCTGGCCGGAGCCGCTGCGAGAGAAACACCACCATGGACGCGCGGGCCGCCAGCACCGCCAGCGGGTTCAAGTCCATCCCTTGCAGGCCGTCGAGCAGTTCCTCCGCCGTGGCGGCGGCGGGCGCGTGGGTCAGCCGCCGCCGCAGGCCCTCCAGCAAAAAAGTTCCCGTGCCGCACGTCGGGTCGGTGAGGCTGTCGCGCCGCTGCCAGCCCGCTTCATTCATCACATGGGCCGCCAGCCAGTCCGGCGTGTAGAACTCGCCGAGCGCGTGGCGCAGCGCCCGGGGCACGAATGACTGATACAGCCCTTTGAACAGGTCGCGGGTGGAATCGGGACTTTTCTGGGAGACATCGAAATTGATGTTCGCCAGCGCGGCGATGAGCGACTCGACGCCGGACGACAGCCCGCGCCAGGCCGGGTCATCCAGATACCAGGAGAAGAAGTCGCCGTTGAGCATGTTGGCGACGCCGGCCTGGGCGAACAACTCCCCGTTCTCCAGCACCCGGAGCCGTTCGCGCACCGGCGACGCGGCATCCCGCAGGTCTTCCGCCGCGCCCTTCAAGGCCAGCGCCGCGACCAGTTTCGCCACCAGCGCGATGAACGTGTTCAGGGCAAACAGATAGGCCGCGATGTTCGCGCCGTAGTCCTCGTCGTGCGCCTGGCTTTGGCGGACGAGCAACTGCTTCAGCGAGTCAGTCTGGATGCCAACCACCTGGCCGAAGAGCCGCCGCCACTCGAAAAACAGCAGCTTGGTCTTGCTGGTTCGGTCCGCGCGTTCCGCCGCCAGCACGGCGCGATACAACTTGGGAATCAACTCCGTTCCCAGCCGCGACTCCGGCCCGGCCATGTCCGCCAGCAACAGGGGATGAACCAAGGGCACGCCATGCCGGCTCAGGGCGCCCAGCAGCCGCTTCGCGCCCGCCATGGAGAAGCCGGCCAGGGCCGACCACGCCGGACCGCCATTGCGAACGCCGCCGAACGCGAGGTGCGAGCCGTCCCAGATCACCAGTTGATAGTCGCCCACCGACCGGCCCTCGTGGCCGGCCAGCAGCCGCGCGTATTCCTCCGCCTGCGCAATGGCGTGTGCCATCGCCCGCTCACTCCGCGCCAGGCTGCGCGGCGGCTCGTATTCGATGATGACCGCGCCATGGGCCACGTCCGCAAATCGCTTCCGGCGCGGGTCGGCTGTGGACAGGGTGAGGTCGAGCCGGAAGGGCGTCCACGGCACGCCGAGTTTCCGGCAAGCCTGTTCCAGGGCTTTCTCCAACTCGTGCCGAAGGCTGGCCTCGTTGGGTGCGCCTGCGGCGGCTGCGGTGACTCCCGCGAGCAAGTCGCGGGCGATGTCATCGAGTGACGGGGAGTGCGCGGCCATCGGCAAAAGACTGGCAAACATTGTTCAGGGCGTAAAGCTCCGGCCCGCCGCCACACGCACCATCATGCCGGATAAGGTCTTTGCCGGACTTGCCTCCGGTCGCAGGAAGCGTATGCCTTGGGCGTCACTGAACCTTCAACCCGCCACCACCATGAGCCTTGCGAAATCCCTCCTCACCGCCGCCACAGTCACTCTCCTCGCCCTGTCCGCCGCCGCGCAGGACAAGACGCTCATCGGCACTTGGGAGGGCTGGCTCGTGGACGGCGACGGCAGCCAGCAATCGCAGCGGCGGCAGCGCATCAGCGAGCTGGTCATCACCGCCGCGCAGATCACCTGCAAGGACGGCGGCAACCGCAGCATGGGCGCGGGCACTTACCGCCTCGGCGGCACGGGCGCGGTGCGGACGATTGATGCCAACGGCACCGCCGGGCAACCGGCTGGCAAGGCCTTCCAGGGCATCTACCAGGTCAGCGGCAACACGCTCAAGTGGTGCTCCGGCAACGACAAGGCCCGGACGCGGCCGACCGAGCTGAAGACCAACGTCGGCAACGGCCACTTCCTCATGATCCTGACGCGCAAGACCGACGGGAAAAAGTGAGCTGCCTCCACGCGCGGGCTTTCCCGTTGTCCCGGCATGACAGCCCGCCCCGACAGTCCCGGCTACTTCGCCCCGCCGGTTTCCTTCACATAGGCGGCGTATTCCTGTTCCACCTTGCCCTGCTTCTCGTCGCCCTCGTGGAAGTAGAAGCGGTAGCGGAACGTCACGCTCTTCCCGGCGGGCACGGTCATGTTCCCGAAGTTCTTGTCCGGGTTCTTCTCGAAGCTCGCGATGCCGAAGGGGTTCGCCGAGCAAAGCCCGTAAGTCCGCGCGTGCCACCAGGTCGGGTGACGCGGGTTCGACGGGTGGTCGAAGATGGCGACGCCGGCAATCTTCCCCTCGACCGGGCCGTAATAATCACACCATGCCGCGCGCTTGCCCCAGGCCTCGCCGTCGCGCGCGCCGCTGCTGAGGACGATGTGGCCTTCGCCGACCGCCGGCTTCTTCTCGCCCTTCGCCAGCGGCTTGTCCACGCGCATGGACTCGGCCACGCGGATGGCCATGCCGCCGTCCTTCTGGTCGCCCAGCACGACTTCGCCGTGCATGGCGCGCAGCTCCACGTCGTAATCCATCACGCGCACGGGGCCGCGATTGTGGAAGCGGATGGTCAGAAATTCGGCGCAGACCGGCTTGCCATCGCCGGCGACAATCTGGTTCTCGCTGCGGATGACGCCGGCCTTCGGGCCGCTGGTGAGTTCGAGGAATTTCTTGTGAACCGTGCGGCCCGGTGGCGTGCCGTCGCGCGCCTTGCCCTCACCCCACGTTGTCACCTCGTTGATGCGCGTGTGCGACCATTGGATGCCCCGGTGATGCGGATGATCCTTCGTCTCGCCCTCGACCTCCTTCATCGGGTAGTTGCGCGTCATGCCCCCGCCCGTCGCGCCGATGACCGGGTAAAGCACCGGACGCGGCGTGTCGCGGTAATGATACTCGGTGAAGAGCTGGCCGCCGATTTCCACGCGCACGCGGCCGTCGGCGTCGGTGAGCTTGACGCCGTCCGCCGCCCACGCGGCAAGCGAGCTGAACAACAGGGCGGAGAGGAGGGGGAGTGATTTCATAAGCGGTTATACCGGTGCGGTGAGAGTTGAAGTCATCAAGCCAAGCGAGAGCTGTCTTCTCCCTCTCCCTTTGCACAGCAAGGGGAGAGCAACGGGGTGAGGGTTTGCTTCCGAGCGCAAGTGACCACACCCCTCATCCGGCCTGCGGCCACCTTCTCCCCTCGCTCCGCGAAGGGAGAAGGCTTCCAAAAGAAGATCACGGGGTTGCCGGACATGAGAGACACGCGGCGTTGGACGCGCGCGGCGGCCGGATAATCAGGGCTTCCTGCCGCAGGCGGCGGGCGAAGGCGGGGGCGGGCACCGGGCTACGGCCGGCGCAGACGATAGAACTTGCGGCCGGGGACGGCCGCAGTGGTGAGGGAGTTGTTCGACACGCCGGGCACGGGCTGCCAGACCACCGGCGGGTTCAGGCTGCCAGTCTCCTCGAGCACGAAGCCATTCACCGAGCCGTCCCAGGACAGCGTGACGTTGTTGCCGGAGCGGAGCAGTTGCAGCGTGGGCGCGCCGGGCGTCGGCACCACGGCGACCAGGCTCCAGAAGCCGCCCTGGATCGCGAACGGGCCGCCGGCCGCGCGCGAGGCCGCCGGCTGGCCGAGCGTGCCGGTGAGCGCGAAGGGGCCGTTGGCGCCCGCGCCGCCGCCGCCCGCGACCACGAACCAGTCCACGGCGAAGTTCTGGGCGTGGACCGCCGTGCCCAGCGCCAGCCCAAGCCAGACCAGCGCGCGCCAACCCCACCGCGCCGCGCGCGCGGGTGGAGGGGCGAAACCCGGACTTTCCCGCCCCTGCGCCGGGGACGGCGAACCAGGCCTCATGACGCCGGTGGCCTTCATTGCATCACCTCGACGGTGCGCACGGTGGCCACCCAGCGGATGGTCGTGGCCGGTTCGCCGGTGGCCTTGATGAGCAGCGCGTCCAGCGAGTTGTCCGCCTCCACCGCGATCTCCCACGCCGCCGTGTCCTCGCCCAGCGTCGTGACGGCCGGCGAGCCGACGAACGCCGTCGTGCCGCCGGAGTTTTCGATCACGCCCCGGATGGCGTAGCCCGCCGACGCGCCGGGCGTGCTGCGCGCCACCACGAGGATGTCAAACACCCAGGTGCTGCCGCTGGCGAGGGTGATGCGCTGGCTCGCGCCGCCGGGGCCGTCGAGAAACAACTCCTGCTGGGTGGCGTCCGTGGTCTGCTGGCGCAGCACCAGCGTGGAGGTCTGCGCGTCCCCGTTGGCCGCAAACCGCCCGGCGGCGTGGACCGCCTGCCCGGACAGGCGGGCGAGAGCGTGCCGGCCGCCGGGGATGACGGCGTAGGCCGCGCCGGACAGGATCGTGTTTTGGAAGCCCCCGCCGACCGTCGCGGACGCGACCCCGGCCAGGATCGAGTTGCCGGAACCGCCGCCGATCACGCCGGACAAGGCCCCCGCCTCAATGGCGTTGCCCGTGCCGCCGCTGATCGTGGATCCTTGGGAGCCGGCGCGGATGGCATTGGCGTTGCCGCCGCCGATGGTGGCCTGGCTCGCGTTGGTTCCGATGCTTCCCTGTCCGCCGCCCGCGATGGTCGCCTGCTCGGCAAATGGTTCAATCGTGTTGGCGATGCCGCCGCCCAGCGTGGCGTAGAACGTGTCGTTCTGAATGGTGTTGAGCTGGCCGCCGCCGATCCGTGAATAGCTCGCCCCCGCCTGCACCACGTTCCGAAAGCCGCCCCCGACGCCCGCGTAATCGGCCAGGTTCGTGTTGTTCTGGCCGCCGGCGATGGTCGAGCGCAGGCCACCCAGGCCGTGGGCGGTGCCCACCTGCAAGCGGGCGGCGGACACATCGCCGGTAAAGACGGGGCTGCCGGCGAGCAGCGCGACGCCGGCCGGGAGCCGGGCTTCCGCCAGGGTGCCGGAGGTGATTTTCGCCGCGTCCAGATCGGGAATGCGCGCCGGATCGAAGGTGCCGGAGGTGAAGCTGGCCGGATTCAGATTGGTGAGGCCGAGGCCATCCCCGAGGAAGGCGCCGGCCGTGACCGTGCCCGTGAAGGTCGGGCTGGTGTTGAGCCGGGCGACGTTGGCGGACAGGCGGGCGTCGGCCACCGTGCCGCTGCCGAGTTGGTCCGCGTTGAGGCTGGTCAGTCCCGCGCCGCTGCCGGTGAAGACGCCCGACGGCGAGACGCTGGCCACGGGGGAGGTCGTGGCGGCCTGCCATTCTTGGAGGTTTCCGCTCTGCGCCACCGCCCCGCGCACGACGAGGGCTTTGCCGGCGGAGGCACCGCTCACAATCGTCTGCCCGGCGTTGAACGTGTTCGCCGAATTGAGCCGGGCGACGTTGGCCGACAGGCGCGCGTCCGCCAAGGCACCGGTGGTCAGCTTTCCCGCGTCCAGATTGGGAATGCGCGCCGCATCCACCGTCCCGCTTTGCAGCGCGCCCGCGTTCAGGCCCGTCAGCGCGGCGCCGTCCCCGGCGAAGGCCGTGGCGCTCACCGTGCCGTTCACGTCCAGCGCGGTCGCCGGGTTGTTCTTCCCGATGCCCACGCCCCCCGAGGCGCGCAGGAGCAGTTGGTTGTTCCCGGTGGAGACAAAGTCCGCGTCCGTCGCATCGGCCCAGACGAACGCGCCGTCATGCGCGGCGACGGCCCGTCGTCCGGCGGCGAAGCCGTATTTGCCGTCGGCCGAGTTGGCATCACCGCCGGGCACGACCGCGAACCACGCGTTGGTGCCGATGCGATTGGCCCGCCCGCCACCAATCGCGCCGCCCCAGCCGTTGCTGTGGACCGTGTTGTTGACGCCGCCCGCAATGGTCGCCTGCTGGCCCAGCGTCTCGATGCGGTTGCCCAGGCCGCCGCCAATCACCGCGGCCCGCGCATTGGTGCTGATAAGATGTGATTCGCCGCCGGCGATGACCGCGCCCACGGAGAACGTGTCAATGCGGTTGTCTGATCCCGCGCCAATGAAGGCGTAATCGGACAGCGGCTCAATGATGTTGCCGTTGCCTGCGCCGATGAACGCGCCGCCGGCCCGCAACCGGTGCTGCCGGCCCGCGCCGATGAACGCTTCGGTGGCCTCGGCTTCGATGACGTTGAGGCCGCCGCCGGCGATGACCGACCAACGCGCATTGGTCCGGATGGTGTTGCCGTTGCCGGTGAAGATGCCCGCCTGCCACGAGTCGGCTTCGATGCGGTTGAAGTTGCCGCCGCCCACCACGGCATTGCTGGCACTCGATCCGATGCTGTTCCAGTAGCCGCCGCCGATGAAGGCGTGCTCGGCCTGGTTGGTGTTCAACCGGCCCGCGCCGATGCCGCCGAGCATTCCCGTGAGCTGATGGTTGGTCCCCCCGCTCAACTGCCGCGCGGACAGCGCGCCGGTGAACTGGCTGCTCGCGTTCGTCAGCACCGCCACGCTGGCCGGCAGCCGCGCGGGGTCCAGCGTGCCGGTGAGGCTGCCGGCGGGCACGGAGCCGGTCACGGTGGCGGCGGTCGCGGCGTTGGCAGCCTGCACGGCGTAGGGCGCTGAGGTGATCGGCTGGCGCGGGGCCAGGATGAAGTGCGGGTCCGCGCCGCCGTTGGTGCGCACGCCCAGCTCCAGCCAGCGCGCCGCGCCGGTGAACACGCCCGGCCCGAAATCCAGCGTCACCGTGAACAGCCCGTTGGTGACTTCCACCGGCGCGCTGACGACGGGGCCGCCCACGGCGCTGCCGCCGCTGGCCGCGTCGTAAAGCGCGAAGCGCAAATCGTAGCTTCCGCTGGCGGGCGTGCCGTTGTCCGTGAGGCGGCCCTGGTAGGTGATGGCAGTGGTTTGCGCACCCAGCCGGGCGGGTGCCAGGAGCAGGACGAGCAGCATTGCAAGCGGGATGACGGGTCGGGTGGTTTTCATGGCAGTCGGGTGACGGCGTTATGGGCTTTCACTCCCTACTGCAAAAACGGCGGGCCAAGGTTACAGGGAAAATGCGGGACGGGCGGAGAAAGAGGGAATTGAGGTGGTGGAGCGATGCTGTGAAGACCGGCCTCGGCGCTCCTTTCGTTGCTCCATCACTCCGCCCCCCGTTCTGCCGCCTCACTCCTCCACCAACGTCACCCCCGCCAGATCCAGCGTCCCGGGCTGGCGCAGGATCAACAGCACAATGGGGAGGTGGTCTTCCTCCGGCTGGAAATCTGCGGGAAGCTGAAACTTCAGCGCGAACGGCGCCCACTCCGCGGCCGCGTTGAAGGTCTGGCGGGCGTGGAACTGGAACGGAGCCTTCCACTGCCGCACGCCGGCGTCGAAGGCGGTCCCGTCCGGGCTGCGCATCCAGCCGCGCAGCGTGTGGGGCGTCGCGCCCGCGAACTGGAGGCGGCTCTGCCAGCGGATTTGCAGCGGCGCGGCGGGGCCTTGGGCCGCCCGCTCCACCCGCACGCGCACGGCGGTCAGCCCCGGCTGCGGCGGATCCGCCAGCCGCGTGTAAGTGCCGCCCAAGGCGGAAGCCAGGCGGGCGTCCTGCCAGCCCTGCGGCAGCCAGCCCCGGCTCACCACGCCCGCCTGGTTCGTGTGTTGAAGCTCGTTCCCCTGCGCGGAGAAGGGCGGGATGATCGGCCCGGCGCGGGCGGGTGGCGCGGGCGGCTTCGTCTCCGGCGCGGCATTCAACCGAGCCAGGTGGCCGGCGTGCCGCCGGTAAAACGCGGCCTCGAGGGCGGCGCGCGGGTTGCCCTCGCCGGCCTGCGCGTCCAGCAGGTCGGCGAGTTTCAACCACGCCGCCGCGTTGCCGGGGGAATGCAGCAACAACTCCCGGAGTCCCGCCGCCTCCGGCTGCCGCAGGCGATAAGCCAGCCGGTCCGCGACCGTGACCGCCGCTCCAGGCCACAGGGGCCGCGTGGCGGGATCCGCGAAAAACCAGCGCCCCCACCGGCCGTAATCATCCTCGGCGGGGCTGGCGGCGAGGCGTTGTCGCAGCTCGACCAGCCGCGTGGTGGGCACCGCCTCGAAGGCCCGCTCCTCGGTCAGGCGCAGCCCGCCGACGGCCTCGGCCAGGTCGGCCAGCCAGCCGGGAACCGGCAGCGGGGCCTGCGGCAGGGGCCAGGCCCGCACCGCGCCATCGGTCCCGGCGGTGAACACCTGCCGGCCGTCCGCGCTGAAGACCGCCTGTAGCCGCCCGGTTCCCTGCCGCAGGGGGGGCGTGATGGACAGGCCGGTGTGCGCGTCCCAGACGCGGGCCTGCCCGTCCGTGCGGGTCAGCAGCCAGCGGCCATCCGGGCTGAACCGCGCCAGTTCCACGCCGGGCGGCTCGTGCCGCAGCGGCTCGGTGAGCGGCCGGCCGCTGACGGCGTCCCAGATCCGCGCCGTGCCATCCCCCGAGGCGGTGGCCACCCGCGTTCCATCCGGGCTGAACTGGGCGAAGGTGACGAACCCGTCGTGCTGCAACGGCGGGGTCGCGGGCTGGCCCGTTTCCGCGTCCCAAACGCGCGCGGTCCGGTCCCGCGAGACGGAAACAACTCGTCGGCCATCCGGACTCCACTCCGCATACGGGAGCACGTCCTCATGCATCATCCAGCGCAGCAGCCGTCCACCTTGCCCAACCTCCCAGACCCGCAGCACCCGCGAGGAGGCGGTGAGCAGTTGCCGGCCATCCGGGCTGAAGCTGGTCATCGCCACTCCCGCCGACTGGTGCTCCAGCGGGGGGCCGGCCATTGTCCCCGTGCGGGTGTCCCACACGCTGACGGTTCGGCCCTTGCCGGCCACGCTGAGGAAGCGCCCATCCCGGCTGAAGGCCAGGTCGTTCACCTGGTGCTCCAGCGGCGGCGGGCCGGGCAGCAACCGACCGGTCTGCGCGTCCCACAGCCGCACCGATTTGTCCGCCGCCGCCGTGGCGATCCGGCCGCCGTCGTGGTCAAACACCACCAGCAGCGCCTTGGCCAGGTGCTTGAGGGGCGGAAACGCCGGTTCGCCCGTGCGGGGATCCCAGACGGGGACCGCGCTGCCGCTGGTGCCCGCCAGCCGCTGTCCGTCCCGGCTGACCGCCAGCCGGGCGACAGTTCCAGGCTGGCCGGCCGCCGTGAATTCCAGCGGCACCGGCCGGGCGTCACCCCCGCCCCACAGGATCGCCGCGTGCGCGTCCGAGGCGGTCAGCAGGAACCGTCCGTCCGGGCTGAAGTCCAGCGCCGTGACCCCGTCCGCGTGATGAATCACTTCGCACAGTGGCCGGCCCGTGCCCGTGTCCAGCAGCCGCACGCCGCCGTCCTGCCCGGCGGCGACCGCACGCAGGCCATCCGGGCTGAAGCGGCCCCGGTTCAACGGAGCGGTGTGCTCAAACTCCGCCAGCAGCCGCCCCGTGCGCGCCTCCCAGAACCGGGCCTTGCGGTCATGCGACACCGCCAGCAGTCGGCCGCCCTCGGGACTGAACGCCATCCCCGCGGTCAAAGGGGAGCCGTGCCGAATCGGCTCAAAAGCCGGCTGGCCGGTGGCGGCGGCCCAGAGCCGGATGATCCGGTCCGCCTCGCTGGTCGCAATCCACTGGTCATCCGGACTGACCGCCATCCCCTGCGCGCCAAAGCGGGCCAGCGGGGCGAATCTCGGTTCGCCGCTGGCCGCGTCCCACACCCGGACATCCTGGTCATACGCATGGGTCAGGAGCCAGGCTCCATCCGCGCTGAAGGCGCCGCCGACCACCCGCTTGCCGTGCGCGAGCGGCGCGGTGAGCGGCGCGCCGCTGGCCGCGTCCCACATCCGCGCCGTGCCGTCCTCAGAGCCGGTGAACACGCGCCGGCCATCCGGGCTGAAACCCACCGCCCACAACGCGCCTTGGTGTCCCCCGGTCACCGCCAGTGGTTGCAGCCCGCCAGCGGCCAGGATGGCGGCCTGCCCGTTGCGCAGGCCGACGATGACCCGCGAGCCGTCCGGGCTGAACGCTCCGCAGTCAATCCGCTCCGCCTGCCGGGCCGGCCCGGCCAGCCGCGCCCCGGTCTGTCCATGCCAGAGGCTGACCTCGCGGTCGTAGCCGGCGGTGAGGATCATCCTGCCATCCGGGCTGAACCGGGCGACGGTGACCCGGCCCTGATGCTGCAACGGCGGCGCCACGGGGAGCGCGAAGCCCCGCCCGGCCAGCACGGCGAGGAGCCGCTCCGCCGTGCCCCGGCTGGCGGGCTGCTGGCGGAGCACCCAACCGAGATAGGCCAGGCCGGCCGGCGTCCGGTCCGCCGCCAGCATGTCCTCGGCCCGTTGCAGCTCCAGCCGGGCCACGATCCGTTCGGCCTTCTCCGTGGCCGCGCGGGCGGCGTCGCGCTCGCGCCGGGCGATCCGCTCCTGTTGCGACGCGTGCTCCTTTTCCCGGCGCAGGCGCGCCTCGTTCACCAGCAGCACCCCGATGAACGCCGCCGTGCCCGCCACGCTCACCGCCGCCAGCGCCGCCAGCGCCGGTCGCCGCCGCGCCCATTTGATGGCCCGTTCGAAGTCCGTCACCGCCCGCGCCTGGATCGGCTCGCCCCGCAGCCAGCGCTCCAAATCCTCCGCCAGCGCCTCCGCCGAGTCGTAGCGCCGGCCCGGTTCCTTCTCCAGGCACTTGAGGCAGATCGTCTCCAGGTCCCGGTCCGCCTGCCCGTGGATCGAACTGGGCCGCACCGGCTCCTCGCTCACCACCCGCTGCAAGGTCTCCATCGGCGACTCCGCCTGAAACGGCGGCCGGCCGGTCAGCAGATGGTAGAGGATCGCCCCCAGGCTGTAGGTGTCCGCCGCCGTGGTCAGCTCCCGCGACTTGCCCGCCGCCTGCTCGGGGGCCATGTAGTTGGGCGTGCCCACGATCGCCCCGCTGATCGTCAGGCTGCTGTCGCCGTCCACCTTCCTGGCCAGCCCGAAGTCCGTGACATACGGCCCGCCCTGCTCGTCCAGCAGGATGTTCCCCGGCTTGAGATCCCGGTGCAGGATGCCCCGCTGGTGCGCGTAGTGGACCGCCCGCGCCACCTTGGCCAGCAGCGCCGCCAGCCGCGTCTGGCGGCGCGCGGTCTGCGCTTTGGCCGCGCGGTCGCCCGCCGTCAGTTTCCACTCGCCCAGCCGGGCGGCCAGGCTGCCGCCCTCAATCAGCCGCATGGTGAAATACGGCTGCCCTTCGTGCTCGCCCACCTCGTAGATGGGCACAATGCTGGGGTGGTCGAGGTTTGCGGCGGCCTCGGCCTCCAGCCGGAAGCGTCGGGCCTCCGCCTCCCCGGCCAGTTGTCCGGCCAGCACCATCTTCAACGCCACCGTGCGGTTGAGGCTCACCTGCCGGGCCCGGTAAACGACCCCCATCCCGCCGCGGGCGACCTCCCCCAGCAGTTCATAGTCGCCAAAATACCGGACCTTCTGGCGCTGGAAGACCGCGCTCACGGGTGCCGGCCCCTCGCCCGGCCCGGCGTTGGCCGCCCCGCTGGCGATGGTCTCATCCCCGCTCGAATCAGTCCCCGCAGCCCCGCTCCCGCCCAAGCCCCGCCGCAGCAGGCACTGCGGACACAGCCCCGCCAGCGCGCCGCCCGCCAGTTCGGCGCCACACTCCGGACATTTGTGATCGTTGGTCAGCGGCATCAAGCCAGTTGGGACAAGCCGGCCCCGTCGGTATGCTGCAAAATTTCCGGTCGAAAGTTACAATCCGCCCGGCCAGCCGCGCGGCCAGGGCCGCCCGGCACCGGCTCAGGTTCCCAACGCGGCAAACAGATGCCGCAGCTCGTCGTCCACCTCGTCCGGGCTGGCGACCGTGTTCGCGATCTCGGCGCGCAGCAGTTCACGGTAGCGCTGGCGCAACCGATGGACCGCCACCTTCACCGCGCCCTCACTCATGCCCAGCCGCTGGGCGACTTCCGCGTAAGACTTCCCCAGCGCCTCACCCGACAAGCTTCCACGCAACGCCCCGAACAGCTCCGCCCGGCCGGCTGACACGTATTCGTCCTGTAGCCGGCGGACGACTTTTTCCAGCAGCGCCAGCACCCAGCGGCGCTCGAACGCACGCTCCGGCGTGAGGTGATGGGCCAGCTCCGCCCCGGAGGTCGCCTCGATGCCCTCCATGTCCAAGGGGATCAGCACCTGGCCGCCGCCGCGCTTCTGCGCCTGGCCGCGCACCCATTCGTTGATCAGGAAATTATTGAAAGCGGTCAGCAGAAAGGACCGGAAGCGGCCCTTGGCACGGTCGGCGGTGCTGAAAAAGTTGTCCTCGAGCAACCGTGAAAAAAAATCCTGTGTGAGATCCTGCGCATCGTGCGGCCCGTGCCCCTTGCGGCGGGCGTAGGCGTAAAGGGGCGGCCAGTAGGTCTGGCAAAGTTGTGCCAGGGCCGCCGGCCCGCCGGATGAGGAGACATGGCCAGCCTGCAAGACCAGACTCCAATGAGTCGTCTCAAAATGGCCGCCGGTTTGCGGTTCGGGCTTGTCTGTTCCGGATGCGCTGTCCATGAGCGTGGCCGGTCAAACACGTTTGACCTCGCTGGGGATGAAACGACCTGCGGCAACAGCGCACAAGCCCAAAGGCCGGAATTTGGAGTGGCCAAATCAGACGATGCGCCGCGTCAGCTCGCAGCGGAGACGGCTTCATCAGTCGCTTCTGCAAGCACGCCGAGGGACTCCTCCAGCGCCTCGCGCGGGATGGTCAGCGGCGGCGCTATCTTCACCGTCTGCCCCCACGCGCCGACGGGCGCGAAGAGCAGCAGGCCTTTTTGATAGCAGCGCTCGATGATGGCGTGCGCGAGGTCGTGGTCGGGCTGTTTCGTGCCGGGTTTCACGGTCTGCATTCCCGCGACCAGCCCGCGCGCGGTGACGTGGCCGATGACGCTGGGATGCTTCGCCTGAATCGCCTTCAAGCCCGCCAGCAGCATCGGTTCGAGCGCGGCGGCGTTTTCCGTCAGCTTGTCGCGGACAATTTTCCGCACGCTGGCCAGCGCGGCGGCGACGCACACCGGATTGCCCGTGTGCGTGCTGGTCATCGAGCCGGGCGCAAACTGGTCCATGACGCTCTCGCGCCCGATGACCGCCGAGAGCGGCAGCGAACTGCTGATGCCCTTGCCGCAGCAAATCACGTCCGGCGAGACGCCGTAATGCTCGAACGCCCAGAACTTCCCGGTGCGCCCGAAGCCCGCCTGCACCTCGTCGAACGTCAGCACGATGTTGTTCGCATCGCACCATGCGCGGAGCCGCTGCACGAACTCCACCGGCGCGAAGTCCGGCCCCACGCCCTGATACGTCTCCATGATGACGCCCGCGACGTTCTCCGGCTGAAGCCCGCGCGCGGTGACGGAGCGCAGGAAGCTCTCGAAGCTCGTGTCCGTCTGCCAGTAGCCATCGGGGAACGGCGCGGTGATGATCGCGGGGTCTTCGTTCACGATCCAATTCTTCTGCCCCGCCATGCCGCCCGCCTGCTGCGACCCGAGCGTGCGCCCGTGAAAGCCACGCTCCCAGCCGATGATGCCGATCTTCTTGTTCCCGCCGACCTTGATGCCGTGCGCGCGGCTCAACTTGATGGCGCACTCCGTCGCCTCCGAGCCGGTGGTGAGCAGGAAGACCTTCTTCAACCCCTCCGGCGCGAGCGCCGCGAGTTCGCCCGCCAGTTCCGCGCGCTCCTCGCTGGGGAAAACGTAATTGTGCAGCAAGTTGCTGTTCACCTGGTCGAGAATGGCCTGCTTCACCTCCGGCGCGCAGTGGCCGGCGTTCGTCACCAGCACGCCGCTGGACCAATCGAGCCAGCGGTTGCCGTATTTGTCATACACGAAGATGTCCTGCGCGTGATCCCACACGATGGGCGGCTGCCCGCGCATGGACTGCGGCTCGAACTGGCGGAGCTTCTCCAGGGTCGGCACCGAGTCGGGATGCGGCACCGGCGTGACGATGCGGCGATACTTGGTCTCGACGTGCGGAACGGTGCGCGGTGTGATGCTGAATTCTTTGCCCATAGTGCGCGTGACGATGCGGCCACGCTCCCCGCCGGACTACGCCAAAAATCCCCCCTTCCGGTGCTTTTGTGACGGCGGGCCGCCGCTGGCATCCGCTCAAGCCAGCCTCGCAATCACAAATCTGGCGCTGTAAGCGCGGCAAGATGCTAGCCTAGCAGCCTGTCGGACTTTGGAACAGGGCCGCAGAATGGCTCCTGAGGCTGACGGTTGGGGCGGTAGGGGTAGCTTGATTTTTTGCACCCCTGCTTCCGGCTCGGATTCGCTCAGGCGCT
>Ga0172372_10002840_pt1 | contig 25973 bp, 28 predicted proteins | sample LakKiv5m_2_FD_114544 | JGI IMG/M metagenome (GOLD analysis project Ga0172372, IMG submission 114544) | Freshwater microbial communities from Kabuno Bay, South-Kivu, Congo - kab_092012_9.5m | ecosystem: Environmental > Aquatic > Freshwater > Lake | place: Democratic Republic of the Congo...
ATCATGTCCCGCCATTTTTCCAGGCGGACATCCCGGTCCCAGTATGCCGTCTTGCTGACGACCTCCCAAGACTCCACTGCCCTCTGCGGCCTCATCTGGACAATCTTCCTTGCCCAGGCTCGCTCTCCCGGTCCCTCAGCGTTTCCTCGGCGATAGGTTGATTCATTCACTCGGCTCCCAAGAACCACACAACAAAATCCGGCTATCCGGATTTGGCTGTGTTTGAAGGCTCACAGCCGCCCGGATTCCAGTAGTTCGATCAGTGTGTTTATGTCAGCCCCGTAGTTCTTCGGTGGCCCTGGCGGTTCGTGTGGGTGCTCGACTTTCGGCGTACTCTTCCTTGGCGTCAGAACCGCCTTTCCGAAGTGCCCCGGTGGCAGGCCGTAGCCCATCGCGTCGTCGGGCAGACCGTAGCCCATGACCTCTTCCGCCACGGCCAATTCAGATTCGCGCCTGCGCTCGAACTTCGGGCGACTGAGCTTGTGCTTGTGTGCGCCCTCGGTAAACAGAATTTTGGCTCGCAGTGCTTCAAAGCTGTAGCCCCGACCCAGCCGGTTCATCACCCGGATCAGCGAGTTCAGCGACTCCGTATAGGCATTCGTCACCGGGTGCTCGAAGTAGTTGAGGATGAACGGCTGCCAGTTGGTGAAGGCGCGGATCAGGTCGGCGAAGGCGTCCCGCACCTCGGGCACCACGGCCTTGTTCCAAGCCGCGTAGGCCGCAAGCGCAGCCTCGGGACTACCTGACCCCTCATAGACGGCATAGAAGCCTTCCTTGAGCCTGTAGGCGGCCCCCAGTTCTGGATAGTTCTTCGTCCAGCCGTCCAGCAGCAAGGCTTCCTTGTCGTTCAGATCGCGCTCGCGCTTTAAGAGCACGAAACGGTCGTGCATTAGGCCCCGACGCTGCTTGGGTGTCAGTTGCTCGCGCAGGTTCTTCCGGACCTTCTCTACGGCGTCATTCGCCATCCTGACGACGTGGAACTTGTCGATCACGATGCGGGCGTCCGGCAGCACGGCATGGACGGCATCGCGGTACGGTGTCCACATGTCCATCGCCACGTACTGCACCTCGGACTTCCCTTGCAAGTTGTAGAGGTAGTTCACCACCGTCTTCTTGTCCCGGTTCGGGAGCATGTCGATGATGGTGTTGTTGCGGATGCTGCTGATGACACACCGGGGACGGATCAGGTGGATTTCGTCGATGCCCATCCACTTCGGCGTCTCGAAGCGAAACTCGGCTTCAAGCTCGTTGATATAGTCGCGGAAGATGTTGCGGATCGTCTTCTCGTCCAAGCCGGTGTCGTCGGCGATGCTGGCAAAGGTACGCTTCAAGCTCTGCTGACCGATCCACTTCACCAGCCTGTCGGTCATCTCGCGCTTAGCGTTAACGGCGGGCAGCGCCTCCATAAAGGTCTTGCCGCAGGACTGGCACCGCCAGCGGCGGGTGTCCACGTAGATCGCCACGCGCTTGCCGTGGGTCGGCATGTCCCGGATGACCTGCTCATTGCGCCCGTGGCCGATCAGTCGATCAGAGCCGCAGGCCGTGCAGACGCCGGGAGGGTTCGAGACCTCGGCATAGACGTGATAGTCGTGGTCGGTTTCCTCGACCCGCTGCACCTTGAAATCGGGGAGGTTCAGGATGTTCACGGGCACAAGCTACTGACGGCGCTTGCGCCGTTCCTCAATCATTGGGGCAAGAGGCCACGAAACGAAGACCAGCAGCATCGTGCCACCATGCCTGACATGCCTTCACGGGTCGAACCGAACATGAGGTAGTGGCCGTTTTCCTTCGGGTCGAACTCGAATTTGAACGGAATGCTGGTCGTGCAGTTGCCCATGAGCGTGTCGGCTGCTGCCTGCTTGTCCGCCAGCGAACTCACGTCCGTTGCGGCCATCCAGAAGGTCTTGCCCGAGCGCGGCTCATAGGTTGCGGGATCGAACACGCCAGAGGGGCCGAACATCGGCGGCTTGCTGTCATTGGTCATGGTTCCATTCCTTCATGATCGGAGTTGCGGGAGAGCGTCGTGCTCACCTCGGTGATTTGAGCGTGCAGGTCAGGCAGGTTGCTCTGAATCGTCTTCCAGACGATCTCCAAGTCCACCTTGAAGTAGCCGTGTGCAAGGGCGTTGCGCATGTCATTGGCGAGCGCCAAGGGAAGCTCCGGGTGCGCGGCAGCGAACTCCGGGTGGACGCGCTCGATATTGCGGCTGGCTTCGCCGATCACTTCCAGGTTGCGAATCACGGCGTCCTGGACAAGCTTACTGTTCAGGAACCCCACTTCGTCCAAGTCATCGACGTATTGTTGAATGCGCTCGATGGCTTCAAGAATGTGCCCCAGGTAGTCGGGCAGTCGCTGAGGATCGCGGCTCATACCGGACTGGCCTCCGCGAGCACGGCAGCGCGGAACTTGTCCGGCAACCCGTTTGGCGTCAGTACGTCCACCGGCACACCGAGCAGCTTGCGCAGTTCCACGCGGATCGCGCTGATGTCGAACAGCGTCGTCTCCGGCGTCGGGTCGATGAGGATGTCGAGGTCGCTGCTGTCGGTGTCCTGGCCGCGCAGGACAGAACCGAACACCCGAGCGTTGCGGGCGCGGTGCGACTCGACCACATGCCGGATCGCGGCGCGGTTCGAGGCCAAGGCTTCAGATGGCTTCATGCATTCTTCTCCCACAACAAAATCCGGTTTCATAATAAAGCAACGCCGCATGAAAGGCAACAACAAAATCCGGTTTTACGCAAAGATGACGGAAGCTGGTCCAGGCACCTGAAACACACTCAAATCCGGATACCCCAAAATCCGAGACGCCGGAGCTTGAGGAAGATCGCTTCGCGCCTTGATGTGTCTGATCATCCTGAACACCGCGTCACTGGCGTTGGATACGACGAGTTTCGTGTTCGGATGGGCGAGCGGCCATACACGAAGCAACTCGTCCGCGAACGCTTGGCCGATGCTCTCGACGCCGGTGAAATCCAGTTCGACCTCGCCGAATTTCTCGAATCGCGTGGCAACTTGCTTGGCTTGTGACCGTGACACCAAACTTCCCTCAAGGGCGGCAAGGGAAAGGAAGAAGCGGGGTCGGTGCGAGATGCTCCGCATCAGCCGTGGCTTAGCAATCTGCTTCCAAATGCTGAATTCGTCTCGCATCGCTCATTATGACTTCTGCCCATTTTGATCGCTAATTTTGCGACGCGGCGGGGCCCAGACTACCGCGAGTCGCACCAGCGTCGCAGAAACGAAGGTTTCTGAGACGCGCCGAGATCCGGCACGCTTCCCCGCCTGCAAGCCATCCCTGAGATTCAGATTCAGGCGGCGGCGAGTCGTCGTCGGACCTCGGCGATGAAGGCATCGATGCTGAGCAACTGATCGCGAGTGGTTGGCGGGTAGTCCGGGTGGAGGTGCCTGGGCACCACGAGGGACACCGAGGCCTCCTGCATCTGCGCCATCTGCGGCACCGAGATGCCAGCCTGGAGCGTGAGGATGTGCTTTCGCGGGATTCGCGGGGCCTCCTGCGTAACTTGGCGCCAGCGGTCCTTGCAGGTGGTCTTGAGGCACAGGACGAAGAGTTTCTCGAGTGGCCACGCCAAATCCTCATAGGCGGCGACCCCCGGGATGAGGATGTCCGGGCTGGTGCCATCGACGATCGACTGCTTGGAGAATGGGACGGCAGCCTCGCGCAGCAGGTACTCCACATGGTGCTCCAACGACTTGCCGGCCCGCGCCTTGCGCCGCTGCAGAACCGACTGTGCCACTGCGAGGAACTCATCGATCGAGCGGAACGCCCGCGCCACCTGTGGTGTGCAGACCTTCGCCTCGACCATGCGGAACAGGCGGTACTCGGCATCGACGAGTGCCAGCAGGCGCTCGTCGCTCGGGGCGCTCGAGAAGGCTCGGGCACAGCCGAGGAGGGCCTCGCGAGCCTCTTGGGCGAAGGCGGCTGTCGCCGGAAAGTCTTCCAGAGACTGGCTGAACCGCTCGAATCTGCGTGAGAGGCAGTCGCTCTCGCTTTCCTGCGGCAGGAGCGGCAACTCAGCGTCGAAGAGTGCCCAGTGGCCATGGATCTCGATGCCAAGGCCTGCTTGGAGATCGGCCACGTCGTCGTCGCGCTCGAGCACAAATGCATGGAAGCGGTCGAGGCGCTCGGGGACGAGAAGCAGGAGGGCGCCGACCCGCTCCGGGGCGATGTGCGGGAAGCCGTGCTCTCGGTTGAAGCCCGTGAGACGGTATTCGCTGCGACTGTCGGTGCCATACCATTTGACGGTGGACTGGGTCACTCGCCCGTCGTGCCAGATCACCTCGACGCGGTGGTCGTGGTTCACGCCCTTGGTGGGCGCGAACGGTGTGAACGGCTCTCTGGCCTGCTTCGGTATGTAGAAGCCCTTTTGATGGCTTCCGGTGAGTCCGACCTCGTTCGGCCGGATGAACTTGAGCAGCGCCCGGCCGTGGCGAAGCGCGGCCTCCAAGGCTGCATCACATCGTGGCGATGGCATCGACGCGAGTGCCGCTCTGGGCAGCGACCGAAGTGCGCCGCCTGCGTGCCGGCTGCGGCAGCAGTGGAACCATGAGTCGCGCTGCGTGGCGCATCACGCTCAAGACCACCGAGTTGCCGAATTGCTTGTAGGCGCGGGTATCCGACACGGGGATCTTGAACGAGTCCGGGAAGCCCATGAGCCGGGCACACTCCCTCGGGGTGAGCCGCCTCGGGTTGTGCAGGTGGCCTTGGTCCACAAGGATCTCCGAGCCATCCTTGTAGTAGCGCGCGGATAGCGTTCTCGCGACACCGCCCGGTCCGACCAGGCCGAAGCCGAAGCCGTTGCCTTGCGCGGCGTGCTTAACCTTGTAGTCCTGTAGGTATCGCCAGAGGTGGTCGGTCAGGGTGTATCTGGCCTGCACCGAGCGGGAACCATGATCGAAGAAGCGGTCGCCGTCCCACGGCAGGAAAGGTTCGGTGCCGTCTGTCCGGTGCAGGATCTCGCCGAGGGTTCTGGATCCCTTGGGTGGCAGCGCGACGGCGTCCCAGTCGAACTCGACGTGGTCCTCCTGTCGGAAGCCGACGATCAGGATGCGCTCCCGGTGCTGTGGTACGAAATGCGCGCCGTCGATAACTCGAGGATGGATGTCGTATCCGAGATCGGTCAGGGCGCGCTGGATGACATCGAAGGTCCGCCCTTTGTCGTGTGAGACGAGATTCTTGACGTTCTCGAGCAGGAATGCGCGTGGGCGTTGCGCCTCGAGGATCCGGCAGACATCGAAGAACAGGGTGCCCTGGGTCTCACAAGCAAATCCATGGGCGCGGCCAAGGGCGTTCTTCTTTGAAACGCCGGCGATCGAGAAGGGCTGGCACGGGAATCCCGCGAGCAGGATGTCGTGGGGGGGCACATCGACTGCATCGACCTTGGTGATGTCGCCGCGCACTTCGTGCTGTGGCCGGAAGTTCTCGATGTAGGTCTGCTGCGCGAACGCGTCCCACTCGCTGGTGAAGACACAGTTGCCGCCGGCCTCTTCAAAGGCAGAGCGCAGGCCGCCTATGCCGGCGAACAGGTCGATGAAGGTGAATCTGGCTTGTGGCATGCAGACCTCGTGTGGGAACTGATTGGCAGTCGCGGTACCCACAGCAACGATACACGGGCAGCCCGCGGAGTCCGACTTCACTTCGGCCAGCCGGGGATGATCGGGTTGGAGGGCTCTGCACCGCCTCCGGCCCGGCGCTGCTCCTCGATCTCGCGCGTCCGCCGCTCGTGGAACGCCTTGAGCCGCCCGATCGCATCGTCGAGGCTCGAGGCAGACTTGGGCTTCTCGACTGCTGGCGACGGCGAGGGCGATGCCTCAACGATCGGCGCTTGCGGCGGATAGCGTTCTGAATGGTCCGCATTGCCAGGTGTCTCGACGGCACCCTTCCCCGCCTGTTCAGCCGGCTTGCCGGCTTCGGGTTTCGCGGGCCTGCTCGGCGCAGGGGGCTTTTTCGTGCGCTGGGGCTTGCCCGTTGCCCCAGCCTTTCCGGGCTCTGGCACCGCTGGGGCTTTCGTTTGAGCCGGAGGGGGGGCGACCACCGGCGCTGCCGCCGGAGCCGGAGCGACCGGCTTGAAGGCCATCGCCGGTCCGATCCCCGCGATGGCCGCCGCAAGAAGAGCGATGCGTTTCATGTGCCTCCCTTTGCCGCCTTCGCCGCGCGTTGCGCTCGCCGCTTTGCCGCGACCTCTGCCCGTTCGAGACCCTCCCTGAGCCACTTCAAGATCAGGCTGTTCATCGACACGCGCCCCGCGCTCGCGGCACTCAGGCGCTCGGCCTCGGCCCGGATCTGCTCGACCATCTCGGGGTCTACTCGCACCGTGAGCAAGCGACAGACACTCGGGACCTCGGGCATACCTTGTTTCTCAGACATCGTCGTTCCCGTTGGACAACAGTTTCAGAATCTTCTGGCGCAGATCGGCCAACTCGGGATCGTCGTGAGCTCGGTCCCGGATCTCGCCCGCGCTCTGTTCGAGTTCGGCCTCGACCCGATCCGCGCCCAAAATGGCCTCGAGCTCCTTTTCATCGAGCGGCAACGTGCTCGCCCGCCCGCCGCCCGCGCCGGCCCGTAGCCTCCCCAACGCGCTTGCGTGCTGCGCCATCTCGGCGATCAATGTTTCGACGATGGCAATATCCGCAGGTGGCGAGGCCTCTGCCCGCGCCCTGGCTGCGCGGATCCGCGCAGCGGCCCGTGCCAGCGCGTCCCTCATCGCCGCAACCGCGCCGATTCGTCGGGCTGGCTCCGGCGCTCCGCTCGCGTCGCTTCGAGGCGCTCTCGCGCCTCGCGCATCTGTCGGATCTGTTCTTCCTGCTCCGGGGTCGCGGGCTGCGGAGTTCGCTGTTGCGCCTCAGCCATCCGCGCCGCAGCGCGCTCCGCAGCCGGATTGAATCGCGCCGCCTCGGCTTTCTGCCGCGACAACTCATCGAGGCGCATCGCTGCGGCCTCGGCTTGTTGCCGGTGGTCTTCCGCTTCTGTCCGGTGCTTCTCGATCCAATCAGTCTGGTCGCCATGCCCGCCATCGGACAGTTTTGCCAGATGCGCGATGGCTTCGTGCTGGTCGGCCCGGTGCGAGTGGTACTCGGCCGCTTTCAATGCTTCGAGCCGATCCCGATCGGTCCCGGCCGCACCCTCGATCTGGTCCGCGAGTTGTTGCTGCCGCTCGCGGAAACTCTTCTCAGCCTGTAACGCGCGCTCCGCGTAATCGCCGCCCGCGACGCCGGCTCGGTGGTCGATGACGACGCCGCGTTCGCGCTGCCGCTCGAGTGTCGCCTTGGCTTCCTCACGCCGCTCAGGCGGCAGGGCTCGGCGCTTCCAGCCTTGTTCTTGCGCGGGCGGCGGGAGTTCTTCGTCGCCGGGGTGTGCCTCGCCTCGGCACCACGCATTGAGTCGGTCGGCTAGCGCTTTGTCGCGCAGTGTTTTGTCTTGTTCGGCCCTCTCGCGCTCGAGTCGCCGGTCCAGTTCGATCTGTTCACGGACCATCTCGTCCGCGAGCCGCTGTTGGTCGGCGACCCCCGCCGCCTCCGAGTTGCTCATCGCTCTCTCCTTGGCACTCTGCTCGGCGGCACAAACTCGATGTCCGCCAGTTCTCCGAATATGCGCCGCCCGACGATGCGCTCCACCGCCGCGCAATAGCCGATCCGGCGGTGGAGCCATTCGAGATAGTCCCGATGCCGCCCCGCGAGCGGCAGTGGGTCGTTCGGCGCAGCGACCCGGCGCAGACGGTCCCGCGCCTCAACGCAGCGATTGAGGTCCTCCCAGACTGTGCGGAAGGTCGCCGCGAAAAGTTCCGCCGTGCGGCGATACCAGATCACATCCGCAGAGCTGGCCTCAGTATCGACCCATTCACCGTACAAGTCGGCCCCTCTTCACTCGATATGATTGCATTCTATTCTAGCGGATGTAGTGCTGCAAGGGCTTCGGGGTACCTTCTGATGGAACACTAGCCCGCCTCAGCGGGCTTGTGTTCGGCGTTGGTGCGACTCCTCCAGTCGCTCGGCGGCGGCGCGGCGTTCATGCTCGACTCTTAGACGGTTGAGGTCGGCGAGGTCTTTGACCCCGTGTGGTGGCCGTTGCGACTCGACGCCATCGGGCCTGCCCCGAATGGAGCGGATCGCCTCGATTTGGCGATCGTGGGCAGCATCGGTCTCGGCCTGTTTTTTCGGATCGACAAGGCCTCGCTTCGTCACCTCGTTTTCCTTGTGCACGACGACGGTATCTGCGGCCCGCAAAAGGTTTTGGATCTGCGGGTTGTCCTGCCATTTCATCGTCCTTGCCCCGCCCGTTACGATGACCGTCGGCGTCGGCTCGCCGTCACGCCGACGGAGATCGTGCAACGCAAGCGCGTCGAAGCCGCCTTCGACGAGATGGATCTCGGTCGTGCGCACGCCGTGGAGGACGGGCGGGAACGATTTGTCTGAGCCGGGGTAACTGAGTTTGGAGAGCCAGTTGTCGCCATGCTGGGTGGGTTTGAGCAGCCGTGTCTCAGCGTTCCGCCTCCGGCCCTCTGAGTCGAAGCCTTGGAACACGACGCCGCGATCGTCCATCGCAAAAAAGTTCTGCTGGTGCGCGATTCGCAGCGTGTCGCGCGAAATGAGACGGGTATCGCGCGCATAAGCGATCGCCGCGTTGCGCTCGGCGATGTTGGGGTTGCGTAGCGTGATTGGTGCCGCAGCGATCCGCGGGGCGACTGTGGAGGTCGTTCGGCTCGGTGTGGCGAGCGCTGCATTCCCCGTGATCTCGAAGACGGCAGCCTTGAAATCCAACCCGTCGAGCTGTTGCACGTAACCGATGGCATCGAGGTACTGGTCGCCTCGGCGCACACGCCAGGTCCCATCGTTGCCTTGGAAGAAGTGCGCGCGCTCGCCAGCCGCGCCTTCGGCTTCCATGAATCCCTTAGTGCCCTCGCGTTTGAGCGCGATGCCGCGTTGCTGTAGATACGCCGGCAGATCGATTGTCCGTGCTTTGGCAGCGAGATCACCAAGTCGGCGATAGGCCGCCTTTTGTCGCTCTTGGATCTGCTCTGGCGTATGCGCAGGGGTACGTTTGCGCGGTCGGTTACTGGTGGACATGGCAGCCTCCATCGAGTTTGCGGCGCGCAACGAGTGCGCAGGTTTTGCGTCCACCTTTGTGGTGGAGTTTCTGGTGAACTGGACGGTTGTGGTCTTTTCGCTCGCCTTGCCCCAGTGAACTTTCATGGAATCGAGAAGGTCCTGGTCACTGAGGGCGCGGCGCGGCACCCACTTGTCGGATGAGGTCCGACTCATGAGCAGTTGGTGGGTCATGTCGCGCGCCGCGAACACGTGGCCCTCGGTGGTCCACCGGCTCATGCCTACATAGGCCTGCCGGCGGTCCATCCGGCTGTGGTCGCCGACGTACAGTGCGCTCCACGGGACGGTCATGCCTTGCGACCCATAAACCGTCGTCGCGTAGGCGTGCTGTAGGGGGACGCCCGAGGTCTTGCGGTCCCAGTAACCGTCCTCGTCGCACCGCACATGGATGGTTCGGCCATCGTGAGTGCGCGTCTCTATGATCGGCACGCCGTGATCGTCGGAGATCCCGATGATGGTCGCCAAAGTGCGGTTGAACACGCCGGCGCGTTCTCCACGCACGGCTTCGCCCGAAACCCCGAGTCGGGCGTCGTTCTGGCGGAACATCACGCGGTCGCCGACGGCGAAACTCGCTTCGCGCGCTCGGCGCAGATCTGTCGTCGGGATGGTGATCGCATCTTGGCCAAGTTCGCCCTCGCTGCGCAGCAGGGCACGGACGCGCTCATTCAAGAGGTGAGCGGTGGCGTTGTCGAGTGTGAGCAGAAGGCCATCCGCGCGGGCGTCCGGAGCGATTCGAGCAGGAGCCGGTCTGAACCCCAGCAGCCGCTGCACGCGGGCCGCTCGCGCTGTATCGGGCACACCTGGGGGGCGGAGCCGGCGGCGTGCGTCGTCCCACAGCGCCACGATCGAATCGAGTGCCTCATCTTCGTTGTCGGCGAAGTGGACTCTGCCGCGTTCGTTGAGCGCATCGAGGGCGAGGTCGGCCCGGCCGTGGGCGAAGTCGGCAACCGCCGACCTCGCCCACTCGAATTCGGCGAAAGCCTCTGGATCGTGGGCAACATGCGCACCTTGTCGGCGAATGGCGTCGATGCGCGCCGACCCGACTTGGGTAACGATCGCTTCCATCGCTCCGCCGGCATCGACCGGAGAGAGTTGCCGCGTGTCACCTGAGAGCAGGACCTTCGATCCGGCCTTCTCAGCGGCATCGACGATGGCCGCCATGTGTCGGCTGCCGACGAGCCCCGCTTCGTCGATGAGGACGACCGATTTCGGCCCGAGGCGCACTTTGCCGCTTGCCAGATCTTTCACGAAACCTTCCACCGCCCGCGTGTTCGCGATCTTCGCCGATTCGCTCAGAACGGCGGCTGCGGACCAACTGAGGGCGAGTCCGTGCAGCGTGTAGCCTTGTCCCTCGAAGGCGGATTTCACGGTGTCCATGGCGAAACTCTTGCCAGCGCCGGCCGCCCCCTCGACCACTGTGACGCGCCGCCCGTCGAGGCAGGCGTGGCGCACCGCGGACGCCTGCTCGGCGGTCATGCCGACGCGCTCCGAGATCGCCCGCTCGACGGCGAGAGGGTCTAGTCGATGCGAGGTGGGTCGGGCTGCTGCATCGACCATCTTCGCTTCGAGGTCGATCATCGCCTGCGTCGAGAATACCCGTCGGTCGCGACCGTCGAGGCCCATTTCAACGAGGCCGTCGCGGATCATGTCGCAAGCCGCCAGATCGATGTCTTCGGAAGTGCCGCGCCCTTGCATCACAACGCCGAGCGCTGCGATGAAGGCCGGCTCGGTGAACACCGATTGTGTGGTGTGGACACGAGCGAGCGCCTGTTCGGCCAGCATCCGTCGTTCTTCGGCGGCCAATGGAGCCGGCGTCGAGGCCCGATGCAGGCACGCCTGCGCCTCGGTCCGCCCGAAACCGATCTCGAGGCCTTCTCGCGCCCAGCGCGCTTCGAGTTCCGCTCGCGTGAGTTCACTTTTCTGGTCGCGCGTCTCGACCGCGAGGACGTTGCGCAGCTGCGGGCTTGCAGAATCACCGCCGGCGTCCGAGATCTGTGCCGAGCGCTTGCTCCAGTACGACCGCACCGTTTCGGGCACATCGGGGCAGTCGAAAACATATTCGCCATCCCGGACAGCCACGCGGATCCCGAGCCGCTGGCCGAGCTGATGGGCGAGCTCGGTGTGGTAATAACCAGCGAGCGCGGCCTGCCATTGCAGCATCTGAAACTCGCTGATAGCGCGGAATTTGCCATCTGGATATCGAGCGAGGTTGAAGATGGTGTAATGCTCGTGCAGTTGCGGATCATTCTCACGGCTGGAGCCGTGGGGCCAGATCGCGCCGACGAGATCGACCCGGACTTTCTCTGCGCCCGCTTTGCCCATGCGTCCGAGCTGGACGTGTTCGACTATTTTTTGCAGTGCGCCACGAGTCGCATCCCGATGACATTTCTCGATCTCATCGCGATGCTCCGGCGATACTTGCGCCCAGAGAGCCGAAACTCCTTTCGGCGCAGAAAATGTAAAATCGTAGCCAGACACATGATCGTCGCCAGCGCCGATCACCAATGGCTCATCTGTGATCGGATCGAAACCTCCAAGAAAGGATCGGAACCGATGGGCATCGACGGGGTCCCCGTCGGCGATCCATTGAGACAATGCACCGGATGGGTCATACCACGTTCCGGGAGGCTCTTTCCATTGAGCGGGATCACCTGAGACCCCGTCATTCAGATAATAGTCGTCTACCTTCGCGGCGTTGAGATAATACTCGCCGCCGGTCTTGCCACTCCCGAGTTTTTTGAAACTAATTGCCACCTTCGATCGCCGCGAGAGTCTCTGCATCTTCCTTGCGGAGCCGCTCCTGCCGCGCTTCCACGAGTAGAAATTCCACACTTTGAACGCACTCGAGAATGTGCGATAGATCTTCGCCGTGGTTTTTCTCCGACCTCTCGGCGAAGTCGCCAAAGATCTTGGCCATCCGCGCATAGGCGTCACCGAAGTCTGCGAGCGCTCTGTTCGTGTCGCGCCTCGTTTCCTCCATCTCGCGCCTCACTTCCTCGATCTCGCGCTTCGCCTCGTGCAGGGCAATGGCCTGCACGACGGTTCTGCGTCCGAGCTGCACCAGGTCGGGCAACCGCAGGTTCGCCCAGTCCTGAATCGACATCGATTCGCCCCGCTCCTCCAGCAGCGTCTCGATGAGTTCGACCGTCCGCGCTGGCAGGCGGATCCGCGCCGGGACTGCCACCTCTTTTGTTGCATCCATGAATGCGACCTCCAACCGTGTTGTTGCGGCAAACCCTACCCTGTTCGTGGCCCCTTGTCAAGTCATTCTGGCCCACGCGGAAAAGCCCGCTAATAAGGGATTGTGGCCACAGTCGAGAGCAGTGGAAGTCACCAAAGGTGCATGGCGTGTGACCGCTGCGAGAAGGATAGGTTAGTGGCCGAAAAGGACAGATCAGCCAGCCACCCGAAAAAGACTCAGGCCACCACGGAAAGCCAGCGTTTACGCGGGTTTGAGGCCAATAGGCCGAAAAGCCGCGCCACACGCATGAGCGTGTGGCGAAGACGAACAGGCGGGGGAGGATTGGCGGTGACGTTCGCGGTTCTTGATTGCGCGTGCACGTTGTATGACTACGTATGACTACCTGTGCACGTGCTTGTTGCAGCCATGCAGTTAATGTGATAGGATTCTTCACGTTCTGGATAGGACCACGATCAATGGACGAGGAAAACTACGATCTAGAGAGTTTCGTGCGGGCAAACCCTCCGGGGTGGCCGTCGAAGCTGTACCCGATCGCGAAGGGCGTTTTCGAGCTCAGGGCGCGCGGCTACACCTTTGTGCAAATCGCGAGCTGGGCGGAGCAGTGCGGCGTGAAAGTGACGGCATCCACGGTCCGCCACTTCATTTGTAGGCACGCCGAGCTGATGGCCGCGCCCTCCCCTGCCGTAGCGCGCGCACCCGCACCCCAAGTTGTGCCACCAGCGCCTCAGCCGGTGGTTGTTGGAACGGAAGTTCCCCAGGCAGCACCACAGGCAGCACCAGTCGCACAGCCGGACACTGTGGATCGGCCGTTCAGGTCTCCCAGTGTTCTTCAACAAAAAGCCCGCGGATTGTATAAATCCGATGATGAGGAGTAAAAAAATGAAAGTAGCAGTGTTGAATTTTAGCGGTAATGTCGGCAAAACCACTATCGCTGCCCACTTGCTCTCGGCTAACATGGGAGATGCCAAGATTTTCTCAGTCGAGACCGTAAACGAAACCGCGGGCGCGCTTGGTTTGGATGTAGAGAATGTGCGTGGTGAAGCTTATCGCGACCTTTACCGAAAGTTGGTAATCTTGGACGATGCGATTGTCGACGTGGGCGCTTCCAATGTGGAGGCTTTTTTGCTCAACATGGACAAATTCGAGGATTCACACTTCGAGTTCGACCTGTTCGTCGTGCCGTGTACGTCGTCAGATAAGGTTCAAAAGGAGACAATCAAAACTATCGACTTGCTAGCCGCGATCGGGGTGGGAAAGGAGAAGATTTGGGTTGTGTTCAACCGGGTGAACAGTGATGTTGAAGGCGAGTTCCGCGTGATTCTCGATCACTTGAAAAAGTCGAAGTCGTGCAATTTCTCGGTTGACTCAGCAATCTATGAGAACGAGGTGTTCGACTTGCTCGCTCAGAGAAATATGACAATTTCCGCCCTTCTTGCAGATCCAACCGATTTCAAGGCCAAGGCGAGGGAGGCGGCGAGTGCTGGAGACGAGAAGGCTGCTGCGAAGTTTGGCAATTTCCACGCCATGCGTGCCTTGGCGAAAAACGTCGTGAAAAACCTGCACCTCGTTTTCGGGATCGTGACCGGGAAGCCCAAGGCTGCTGCAAATGTCTGAGGAACTGCGCACGAAGTTGGATTTTGTGTACGCGGAAGTCCTTGGAGAGGTCGGCGGTCTAGTGGATCGCCTCGAGGCTGCTGGACGACAGGTGGACGCCGTGGTAACGCGCGTTGAGCACGATCTTGACCGCACCTCGAGAGGTCTCGAGGGCGCACGAAAATCCATCGTCGAGCACATCGCCAATGTCGTCACGAAGGAGGCTGGCCGCGCGCAAGCCCAGGTGCGAGCGGATCTCGAGCAGGAAAAGGATCGCGTGATGGCTGAGATCCGCGACACGATGGCCTCGACGGTTGCTGCTGCGCTGGACGCGCAGATCGGGTTGGCCGTGACCGATGCGCGCAAAGCCGCGAGCGCGCTCGCCATGGCCGCGCAGAAGGCTCGCTCCGACGTAGCGGGTGCTGCCCGCGACGCGCAACCACGTTGGACCAAGTTGCTCCTTGGCGTGGCCATGGCGAGCGCGCTCGGTGGCGGAGTGGCCGCCATCGCGGTGTCGCATCTGGTGCGTTAGATGTTCAGTGTGGTGGCTTCTTATATGCCCAGTGGGGCTCATTTGTTTGGTGTAGAGTGATTGCAATCATCACGGAAAGGGGAGGCAAATGGATGTGATCGAATCCCGCCCGGATTGGCGGAAACTCCTGACGCCGGGACACGTCTGGGTCGCGCGGCTCAATGCCACGCGCTGGGTTGGCGGCGTCTTGTTGGCCGGCCTCGTCGGCGCTGTCACGCTCGACGTGTTGGGCAATACGGTGTGGTTGAGCTCGCGGCTTGCCGCAGTATCGACGGGCGAGCCGACCTTTTGGGAGCGCCTGCGGGTCGCGCCGTGGCAGACCTTGCGAGGTACGGTGTCGAGCGCCGCGGTGGCGCGGCCGACGCTCGACCCCGTGAAGCTCGCGCAATTGACGCCGGCTGGGCGCGAGACCAGTTTTGATCCGGCGGCGCTCACCACCCCGACCGATCTAGCCGGCTATGTCGCGGCGCAGATCGTCGCCCTGAATGCGAGCGGCACTCTGGATCCGAAGTACGGCACCTGCGACCCGATCGAGTCGCTGATCGGGCAGACTTGGCTCAACAGCAAGAATGGCCAGCCAGACGTACCTCGTTGCAAGCGCGCTCGCGACGGCTCCACGGTGTGGTTGTTTTCCGTGGTCGGAGACGGCGACGCGGTGGCGCAGCGCGCGATGCCGTGGGCCGGAGTGTTCCATAAGACGGCAGACGGTTGGAAGTTCTTCAATATCGCCGGCATCGGCAGTGCGATGGTTCCGGGCCACGCTGTGATCCGGTTGGACAACGTGGCCCGCCAGGTCGAGGCCGACTGGCCCGAACTCACGGTGAAGAGGAGTGCGCGATGAGCCCGAGCAAACTGGTGAGTCGCACGCTCGCCATCGCGTTTTTTGCAGCGCTAGAGGTCCCGACACGTGCCGTGCTTGGGCCGACCCTCTGGCTTTCAAAGCGCGTCCCGCTGGTTGGTCGTGCCGTTGAGCGCTTCGGCCGGCTCTGTTCGGACGAGGCGATCGAATCGGTGTTCGACCGTTGGTTCTCGAAGGCGCGCCTGCCGATCTTGCGCGGCGACCTTGAGGTGGTTGCCGCCCGCCGCTGGCCGCGCGAGACCTTCCCGTATCTGTGGCATACGGACATCCCGTCCGATCTTCGGCGTGATCTCGTGATCGACGGCAGACTGCCGGATGGCAGTCTGCTCGCCAGCGTGCTCGCCCCCACTTTCGTGGATCGCGCGCTCGTGGGCTCGGCGTGCCGACGTGCAGTGCTTGCTGGCTTGTTCTGGGGCTCCGTCTGTTGTGTCCTCTGGAGCCCACAGGTCTCCATCGGCCATCGCCCGGTGAGTTTCGATGCCATCACTTTACCTGCTGCCAACCCCGCGCTTGCGGCTGTCGATACTGGACCCGACGTGTGGACGGAGGCGGATCGCGCCGCTGCCGTGGCTGCGGCCACCGCACAGGCTACCGCGACCCGGGACGTGTTGGCGGCGCGCGTCGAGGCGGCCTACGACCTCGCCCCGAATGGACTGCTCACGTCCATCTTTTTCGGGCTACTCTGCTGGTTCGGAGCGTGGCGCTGGATGATCCGCGACGCTGCCAATGCCAAAACGCTCCCGCTGGCGCGCGAGACGAAAGAATCAACGGTCCGATTCAAGTGGCGTCTGGAACAGCGCTCACTCGCGGAGCGCGCCTACGTCTCGCAACTTGAGACGGCGGAATGGGATCGCACTCCACTCATTGAGATTGGCCGGGCGACCGGCACGTTCGGCTATCGCGGCATGCTTGGTGCACCGGGCCGGGGCCAGCCCGTGTGTGCAAGCGTGCAGGACATGGCTGCGCACTGCCTTGTGCTCGGCGGCACCGGCTCCGGCAAAACCCGTAACGTGCTGCTGCCGATCGTGCGGCAGTTTTTGGCGTTGCGCCGCTCCGATCGTGGCGGGATCTCGGTGTACGCGACGGACGGCAAAGCGGTCCTTTGGGCCGACATCGTGCAAGCGGCAGAGGAGGCGGGGCAGCGCGATGATGTCCGCATCATCGGTATCGGCGAGGAAGAGTGGGGTGTCGATCTGCTCGATGGTATCGAGCCGCAACTGGTCGCGGACGTGATCAAATCGGTCGCGATCCAAGCGAAAGGGGGAGGGGGCTCGGGCGATGATTTCTGGCCCTCGATGGCCGCCGAGTTCATCCGCAACTGCGCCGTGATCGCCCGTGCCGCCGAGGTGACTCCGTGGGGCCTCGCGCGCATCAAATCGACTGGCGAACGGCTCTATTCGTTGGTGTGGATCTACCAGTTGGCGCTCGACCCGGATCTTCAATCCGAGGCCATCAATGCTGTGGTCGATGCGACTCAGAATCCATCGCTCCGCTCGGTGCTGTTGCCGATGGTCACGCCGGAGCTCACTTACGCGGTTCGCTATTTGTCCACCACGTGGCAGGAGATGGCGTCCGACACGCGCACGGGCGTGATTGCCAACATCACGGCCCTCATGAGCCCTTTCGCGACCAACGTGGCCCTGCGCAAAGCCTTCGCCTCCGGCTCCGGTGAACGCCTCATGTCGATCGCCGAGTGCTGGGGCCGGATCACGCTAACGCGGATCTCGGAGCTCGAGCAGGGGCTTGCCGGGCGCGTCATCAACGTGTTCTTGAAGACCTTGTTGTACGCACACGCACGTCGCCGCGAACTTGCGGATTCACAGATCGGGTTCCGCGAAAAAATGTTGTTCGTGGCGGACGAGTTCCAATCGATCGTCACGAGTGATGTGGCGGGTCCATCGGATTCCACCTTCTGGAACGTGGCACGGAGCGCCGGGGTCATCGGCGTTCTGGCCACCCAGAGTCTTTCGGCAATCGAGCAGGCGATCGGGCGCATCGCCACCGACAACCTCGCGCAGCAGATGCGGACCAAACTGGTGCTCAGTCTCGAGGACGCCGGTACCATCGATTACTGCAAGAAACTGGCGGGGAAGAGTCTTCGTTCGTACACCTTCGACAACGCCCGGTTTGAGAGTTTTGAGTCGATGCAGCGCGAGACCCTCTGGGATCCGCTGTCCGGGTCTCCGGCTCGACTGCGCCCCGACGACTCGGCGATCTGCCGGGATGTCGCCCGCGCAGCCCTCGGGCTGTTCGGTGTGTTCGCGCCGATCCGGTTCACGGAGTGGCTCGCGGCCGTCGAGGTGGACCAGCGATTCGACGACGACGACGACGGCGGCAAGTCCGCAGCGTGGCGCGCCGAAGACAAGCGCGATGCGCTCATGCAATCGGGCAACGTTGAGGAGGACATCTTGCGCTCAGAGGATCTCGTGCTCATGGGCCGCGCGCATGCGTTCGCGCTCGTGAATCGCGCTGGGGTCGCTCGCCTCGACATCATCGAACTATAGCGGTGGCTTCAACCAATCGCGTCGATGCGATCGGGATCGTGGCGGTTGCGCCACACCCGATCGCGCGTGGGCGAGATTCCGTGGTCCGGTTCGGCTTGTGGGTGGAGGGCGAGCCCAGGTCGGCGTGGCTCCCCTGCGTCGCGGAAGGGCGATTCGCCGCCGCCGTGGTGGCAGGCATACCAGTGGGTGCCCGCGTCGCGCTCGGTGGCCGATTGCGATGTACCACCAGCGTCGAGCTGCTCGTCGAGTCGCTGGTGGTATTTGATCTCACCGAGCCCTCTGCATAAGCAGCGTTGTTATTATTTGTTATCTGTTGGTCAATACGTTAGTCTTGTTGTCGATTGCAATCGCACCACGAATGTGGCAGGATACCTCATGGCGCGGCCGACCATGGCGCGAGGCCGCCACAATCCGGGGAGGTGCTCATGGACGCCAATCGCGACACGTCGAAACCAGCAGCAACGGACGGTCTGGCAAGACCTGAGTTGGCCAATCTCAGGAACTGGTTCGTTTCGACCATCGCGCCACTTCTGAAACCGGAGCCGACTTCGCCTCCGCCTCCGCGTCGCCATTACCTCGGGCTAGGCGACCTCCCATTGCGAATGGCCGCGGTCGGCCTTCTGTTCACGTTCTGGTGGCTGCCACTTGGCCTCCACCGTCTGCCCCTCGCTGGCCTGCGGGGCAAACCGTGGGTATTTCTTGTGGCGGCGCTGCCGTTGCTGGCGGTTTCCGTGCTGATCGAGTTCGACATGCTGTCGCTTCAGACGCCGCTCGAGGCGCTCGCTGCGAACCTGCTAGTGGGGCTCGCTTGGGTGCCCTACCTGGCCCTGTTGTGGGCGGATCTCATCGACATTCTGGTGCCATCGTCCATCCGGCTCAGCGCCCGCGAGTCGGGTGGCGGGAAGGGGGCGCAACAATGAGCGTAAACAGCGCGACGCGCGGAGCCCTTGCGGTTCTGCGGCTGGTGAGTGGGGTCTCGATCGTGCGCCAAGCGGCGAGCGCTGTTGCCGATCTCGGTGATGGCGTTCGACAGTTGGGCGATCGTCTTGGCTCATTGTGGTCGCTCGCTCGCCGGCCTGTGCGCCGCGAGACCTTCGCCGAGGCGGTCTCGAGATTGAGCCTGGCAGAGCAGGACCTCGTTGAGCGGGAGCGCCAGATCCGCCTCCGCGCCGACATCTGGCTGCTCGTCTACATGGTCGCGGGGGCGATCGCTTGCGCCGCCCCGCTCGTGGCGAGCCCGATGTGGCATCTGGCCAATTCGGCGTTGCTCGCGGCAGTCGCAGCGGCCGGTTGGATGCGCTGGGAGTTCCGGGCCGCGCAGATCGATCGGCGCGAACTGATCGGGTTTGGAGAGTGGTTCAGATCGTCGGAATCTGTCCGTGCGCTGGCGCGCCGCAGCGTCATCGCGGCACTGGTGGTCTGCGCCGGCCTCACTGCCGCCGCGTACGCGGCAGGGCCAGATCTGCGGCAGTTTACCCCTGCACCGGGCGATTCGAGCGTTGGGTTTCTGCGCGAGGTGTTCGGGCCGGTGATCGACCACATCTGGTCGGGAGCCGCGAACTCCAAAGCGGAGAATCTCGGCAGCCCCTTGGGCGCGATGCTCGCGCCGTTCAACGCAGGCGTGCTGTTTCTGGGCATGGTCTTCGTGCTCTACACCACGATCAAGGGCACCATCGACAGTGCGCACGACGGCGAGGTCTTGGGACGCAAGATGTCGGAGATCTGGGTGCCGATCCGCACGGTGGGTGGCGCGGCACTCATCATGCCAGCGGTCGGCGGCTACAGCCTGATCCAGGTCGCCGTGCTGTGGCTCGCGGTGCAGTCGGTCGGTTTGGCCAATGCGGTGCTCAACTCGGGCCTCGACCTGATGGGGACGACCGGCATGGTCTCCACGCCGCACGTCCCGAATTCGCGGAGTCTTGCGGCACAGATCCTCCGGTCCGAAACTTGTGCGGCAGCCATGAACCGGCACTGGGAGGCTGCTGGTGTGCCGACCCGGATCGTGCTCTCGCGGGGCAATGGCTGGGATCTGCGCTGGACTGCTCGCAATGGACCGACCGAGGCGTACATCGCGGCGGACGTTTGCGGCGCGATCGAATTTCAGGACTCGCATGAGACCGCCGAGGGCAACAGCAACGTCGCTTTGTTCACGGCAGCACAGATCCTCGTTGCTCAGCGCAACGCGATCGCCGCGATGATCATCGAGTTGCGCCCGACGGCTCAGGCGCTCGGCGCGGCAAGCATGCCGCCGAAAGGCGCGGTCGAGCGTGCTGCGATCGTCTATGAGAACTCGCTGGCAGCGGCAGCCAAGGTTGCTGTCCAGCAAACCTCGAACGGTCGCCGCGCGCAGTTTCTGGATGCGGTTCGGGCCGGTGGCTGGGTGTATCTGCCGACCTACTACAACCAAATGATTCAGCAGAACGATCTCATCCAGAGCGCGATCAACGCGCTACCCGTCACCCGGCCGGTGACGATCGACCAGATCGAGTCGGACGTGGCACTGATCACGTTTCAGGATTCGAGAATCGCCCTCAATGAGTATCTGCGGGCGTCGGCGGTGAACGTGCTTGGCAATGGCGAGATGTCCTCGCCGGCAGCAGAGCGCCGCCGCCAGTTCGCCCAGGACTCGGAGTTTCCGACCAGTTGGTCCGACGCAAAGCGCCTGCTTTCGGGATTTGCGATGGTGGGTCTGGCCGAGATGACCGAGACCATTGCGGGCTCGAATCTGTCTCACATCGGCCAGATCAAAGCGGTGGGCGACACGCTCATCGCCGCCGGCGAAACGGGTACTGCAGCGATGTTCATGGCGTCGGGGGTGGCCGGGTCGAACGCAGCCAAAGTCACGATCGGCAACGTGTTCAGTTCACCGGACGCGCTTGCGACCTTGCAGCGCTTGCTGTCAACCGGGGTCCTCGCGCTGATCGTTTTTGGGGTCATCGCCGCCTATTACGTGCCGCTCATCCCGTACATCGCGGGAGTGCTCGGCGTGATCAAGTGGCTCACGCTGGTGTTCGAGGCGGTGATCGCCGCGCCGATCTGGGCGGTCGCCCACATTCACCCGGACGGTCACGAGGTGGTCGGCAAAGGTGAGGCGGGCTACATGCTGATCATCGCGCTGATGCTGCGTCCGGCGCTGATGGTGCTCGGCTTCTTCGGGTCGATCTGGCTGGCGCAGCCGGTGGCGGGCTACATCAACGCGTCGTTCATGACGGCTGTGCAAGGTGCGGAACACGAGTCGCTCACGGGCCTTGTGGCCTTCGTCTCCTACGCCGGGATCTATGTCCTGCTGATGGTGGGCGTGATGCACAGCGTCTTCACGCTCATCAACTGGGTGCCCGACAACACTCTCCGCTGGATCGGCTCGTCGCTACAGGCGCACGGCGTGGGCGATACTGAGGGCGGGGCGGCGGAACACGGCTTCCGCGGCGGAGTCGTCAACATCTCGACTGGCCTGCGTGGAAGTGCAGATCCACGGAAAGGTGCCGCCACCACCGGGAAGGCGACAGATGAAGTGGAACAAGCCAAAGCCAGGGACACCAACCCGGAAGACCACTTCGGGGTTCAGAAGACGCCGCCTAAGGAACATTAGAAGCAAAAAAGGGGCCGAGGCCCCTTTTTACTCTGCGTTGGAGAAAACCTCAGATCTTCTCGAGGCCACCCTCCGGCAGCAGACGCCACCCTGCACGCTCGAAGACTGGCGCTTGCGCAGCGTCGTTGATCTTGTTGCGGACCTTTTTGTCGAGCAGAGGGTTCGACGGGTCCAATTTGGCGAGTTCTGTCACGAGCGCGTCGATCACCGCGCCGCGCCCGGCAGCCTTGGCGTCGTTCGAGATGTTGTAGGCGGTCACGTCGGCCAGCTTCGCTGCAGTCTCCGCGAACTTGCGCCGCGTCGCAGCGTGGGCTTTTGCCTCGGCGACCCATTCGTCGGCAACGTGCTCGAGCCGAGCGAGGAGCTGGTTGGACGCGCCTCGCGAATCCGCCTCTGCGAGCGCGTAGCCGGTCTGCCAGTCGGAGATTCCCATAATCCTTCTCCTGAACAGGTGGGAGGAGATTCCATTTTACCACCCTAGTTTCGCGTCCGCTGCGACCAACGTTGTGCTATCCGGGGATCGTGGCCAAAATGTTGAAGACTGTCTGGACTCGGCGCGACCCATGCCGGGAATCAAGGAGGACAGACCCATGATTCAAATCTCTGATGCACTAGTTGCCGACCTTCTGGTCGATACAGACCCAGGGCTCGACGACCCCGAGGGCGAGATCCTCGAGGGTCTAGTTGGACGGTTCCGGCCGGCCCTCGAGCTATTCCTTTCGACCATGCTCGCCACCGAGGATGCCGACTGCCCCTCCACCTCCACCGGGCGACGAAGAAGCCACCAGACGCTCTAGAATCGACGCAAAATCCCGCGCCTATGCCGAGGTATAGGCGCGGCCCCTGCAACTCAACACAGACCGCTACAGGTGCCTTGCGGACGATTCTGCCGTACCGAAAAGTCTAGGGTATCGACCAGACCCTCCCCCGCCTGTTCAATCTGCACGGCATCGTCTTTCACTGTCGTGCCATTTTTGGAGGGTTGGTAGATCTCGGCGCGTCGAGCGCCGGCCGATCAGTTGTTGTCTGCCCGGACCGGCTCAAGCCGGGACGGGGACACGGCTGGCAGCCGAGGCCTCTTAGGCCGAGGGTACCGCGTTAGCGGCTGCCGCCTTGCAGTGCTCGCGCGCGCACTTCTACAAGAACTTCTACATAACTTCTACTGCCACTTGGCATTTTGCCCACAAACTCAACAGTGGCGGGCCTTGCGTGGCGATTTTGGGGCTTGGTGTTCCCCACCGTTACAACGGTATCGCCCCACCGTTACAACGGTATCGCCCCCACCGTTACAACGGTATCGCCCCACCGTTACAACGGTATCGCGCTCCCACCGTTACAACGGTATCCGGAGGTTTTTGGCCCTTGGAGAGCACCTAATGGGGGGGTACATGGCCATGTTCTCGATAACAACGATTTACAACAGGTTCGACGCACCCAAAAAGACGAAAGTGGATTCACCTTTCGGCTTGCCGTTCCCCACCGTTACAACGGTATCGCGATCAAGCTTTTCTGGGGGTTTTCAGCTTTTCTAGCGTCGTTTGCTTGGATCGCATCGACCGCGGCCTCTGTGGACGGATGATGTCTTTTGCGACCGCCAACTGCAGCCCCTCCCCGTGCGCCGCAGATACCTGCGTGACGGCCGCGCAAGCGGCGCGGACTTTCTCGCGCCAGTGGTCTTTCCGTGCGACGTTGCTGCCACAAAGCTCGCGGAGGCGCTCGAGCCCGTAACCCATGGATTTATCGTGGCTCGAAAAGAAGGCATGCAGGTACAGCGCGAGCTGGTTTTTGCCCAGCCCGAGCCGCACCGCGCGCGCGATGCTTTGGTACTGTCCCGGCGCGAGCCATTCGCCGACCTTTGGTGAGATCCAGACTTCCCACTCGTTTTTGCGTCGGCCCGAGGTATGGGCGCGTTCGTCCCAGACAAACTCTTTGATGAGGTTGGTGAGCCGTCCGCCCGTGCCCGGCCGCGAGATGAGCACCTGGGATGCGTTCAGCCGCTTGATCCGCTCGAACACCGCTGCTCTGTTCGGAGCGGTATCGGTCATCTCGAGTCGCTTGAGCACCTCGTAGGCGGTGGTGCGGAATTTGTGCGTGGTCGAGAAGTTTGGATTTTCGCGCGCGATGCTCAGAAGCTCAAGCCAAACCGTGAGGTCCTGTTGGTCGAGCCGCGGCCCAGAGAACGTGATCTTGTGGCCCGAAACCGCCGTGATCTCGACGTTGTGGGCGGTCTCGCGGTCGCGGTTGTTGTCGACGATGCCGAACAGCGCCGAACGAAGGAACGCGCTGGGCGTGGGGTAGTGGCCATCAGGCCCGAATGGCAGTACAAGCTGCCCCAAGATCTCTGGCTCGTCTTCGACGGGCTGCGCCTGAGCGGGGCCGGAGCCGAACCGCTGTCGCTGCCGGTTTCGTACCTCGGCGATCCGATTGCCAATGTCGTGTCTGCCCGGTTTGATAGAATTCTTCTCAGCCATTTTGCCCCCCTTGCACCAGCATCTTGTGGAAACGGAAGGGAATTATCCCTTTGGCTGCCGCTGAATTTTCTTCGCGGCGCGTGCCCGCTTCTTCGCGGGCTCCGACTTCGGCTTCGGCTTGTAGCGCAGCACCACGTCTGCGATCAGGTCGAGGGCTGGCGGCGTCTCTGGCTTTTTCACGCGATCAGTTCCTTGTAGGTGATGCGACGGCCCACGTTCGCTTCTTTCCCACCGATGTACGTTCGACGATGCCGCTCAAAACGGTCGGGTCATTGCCGCACGCTTCGCGCAAGCGTTGCAGGACGAACCACGCCGACTTTTGCGTGATGCCGATTTCCTTCGACAGTTGCAGCGAGCTGATGCCTTTACGGCTGGTCACCAGCAGGTACATGGCGTCGAGCCACTTGTGCAGTGGAACGTGGCTGCGCTCGAAGATCGTGCCGGTGCGCACCGTGAAGTCTTCCTTGCACTGGTTGCAGCGGTAGTAGCCTCCCTTGCGCGTCGTGATGCGCTCACCCAGCCCGCAGACCGGGCAGCGCACGCCTTGCGGCCACAGGCGCGATTCGAGGTATGCACGAGCCGCATCCTGATCCGGGAACATCTGGAAAAGCTGAAACGTGCTGATTGTGATGTTGTCGTCCATCAGAATTCCCCTTCCATCCACAGCTTGACGGCTTGCTCCGTCAGCGCGCCCAAGTCCCAGCGCGACAGGTCAAGCGTGGCGGTATTTTCGAGTGTGATCCGGTCTTTGCTCGGATCGGTCGGCGAGGGCTCTACGCGAGCCGTCACGCCAGATTTATGGACTGCCGTGCGAGACACCCTTTCGGGTGTCCAGTTCGCACGCCACGAGCGATTGCGATGGTTCTTAGTCATCGAGTTGCGCGAGGCATTCTTCGGCCGCTTCGCGGGTGGCGAAAGCGAGGATTTCGGAGCAGTTCCAGAAGTCATCCGCGAAGGTGTCTTCGAGCGCTTCGATGGCCTCAGCTTCGGTTTCGTAAGCGCGGACTAGGCGCGGGAAGTTTCCTGCGTGGCCCCACGTCCAAAGTTCGTTTTCACGAACGTGGTAGCGAGCGCTGACGCCGAGCGGCGTGGTGGTTTCGTCGATGTATCCGTCGAAGCTGCGGATCGTGCCTTCGATGATTTCGTCGCCTTCGATTACGAAAACCACTTGGTCGAGTTTGCTCATTTGAATCTCCTTTTCAGGGCCCCTGCGCTCCGAGGTGCGAGTGGGTCGCTTCGTGCTACCCATGACTTAATGGTAGATGACTCCCGTAGGGGAGTCAAGTGCCTAACGAAAATATTTTCAGACTATTTTTCGAGGCGAGGTAGTCATGTATGTAATTCCCAAACGGAAGCAGGCCCGCTCAAGTGATTGAGCCGAAGCAGAAGTCGGCACTGCCGACCTGTCCCACCGGAAGCCGAGGGTATCGAAGGGGCTCATGTGAGACGGGTCGCGCGCCAGAGCGTTGATCGGGAGACTTTCAGTGTGGTCGCCACATCCCGCGCGCGCTGTCCCTGCGCAAGCAGGATCCGGGCTGCGTCGATCTGGCTCGGTGAGAGCGCCGCTTTCCGGCCCAGTTTTGCCCCGCGCTCGCGTGCGGCAGCGAGCCCGGCGCGGGTCCGCTCGACGATGAGCGCCCGCTCCATCTCGCCAAGCGCGGCGAGGATGTGCAGCACAAACCGACCGGCGGGCGCGGACGTGTCAATGCCATCGGTGAGGCTGCGAAAGCCGACGCCTCGTGCCTCGAGGTCGGCCACCAAGTCGATCACTTGGCGGATGCTCCGGCCCAGACGATCCAGTTTCCAAACGACCAGCACGTCGCCCCGCTGCGCTTCGGCTAGGGCTGCGACGAGGCCGGGACGGTCCTGCCGGCTGCCGCTGGCGGTGTCCTCGTACAGGCGATCGACGCCCGCAGCACGAAGCGCGTCGAGCTGCAGATCTGTGGTCTGAGTGCGAGTCGAGACCCGCGCGTAGCCGATCAGGCTCAAATTCAGACACTCCATGTCGGATACAACTTCGTCTTGCGGCGTCCGCCCTCCACCACTTCCTTGCCACGAACCTTGCCTGCCTGAATGAGATGGACCGCGTGCTCATGGGCTCGCCGAT
>Ga0172372_10002841_pt1 | contig 25973 bp, 21 predicted proteins | sample LakKiv5m_2_FD_114544 | JGI IMG/M metagenome (GOLD analysis project Ga0172372, IMG submission 114544) | Freshwater microbial communities from Kabuno Bay, South-Kivu, Congo - kab_092012_9.5m | ecosystem: Environmental > Aquatic > Freshwater > Lake | place: Democratic Republic of the Congo...
CCTATAACGACCGGAACCGGACGCCAGGCATATTGACCAAATGTTTTAATGCCTATACCCAGCCAGGTGCCATATAAAACAACATAATGTGTTGCATAAATAGTCAGGGTTTCAGAACCTATTTTAAGCATTAAAGGGGGAAATTTAATCAATCGTTCCAAAAATATAAATATAGACAGAATGATTAACACATGACCGAATCTCCAGAATAGTACATTGTCGTAGGCCAGTTGCAGGAAATTTGACCAACCTGTCCATTGATTTAAAAGGAGTAACCCTTTAGTTGAGAAAAAATGAAGGGTAAAACCAACAGTCATTAAAGTAGCTGGCCAGTACCAGGTTCTGTACAAATAAGTTTTATGGAATAAATGCCATCCAAAACCTGCTCCCAGCAAAGTGAAGCCCAGCCAGGGAATAGGTAAGAAAATGGAACCATTATCAGCATCAAAATAATTTCTTATGGCAATAGGTAAAAAATGCCAGTCAAGGGCAATCCAGGTTGGGTTAATTAAAAAAACAGATATTCCAAGTCCAACATAAAGGAGAGGAAGGGAAATTTTACTTAAGAGATGCAGGCAATAAATGGCTATCAATACTAAAAGAGCCAGACCAATATTATGCAATACGTCCAAAGCCGGATAGGTTTTATAAAACCAGCCCATCATGAAAGCTGGAAAATTTACTTTCAGCAAATAGCCCAGGAATATTAAAAAAAATCCGCGACGAATGCCTTTTTTGATTCTTTCATTGTCTTGTATGGGTCGGCCGTCGCGAAGTAATAAAAAAGTAAAAACAAGACCGGTTACCGTAAAAAAAATAGGTGCTGTCATGCCCCGCATGAAATACCAGGTGGCGTAAATACCATTTTCCAGATCCCGAAACCGATAAGCCAGCATTGTATCAACAAAGTGACCCTGAAGCATCATCAATATGGCATAAGCTCTGATGGCATCTATAAATTGCAATCTATCCTTAACTGAACTAACCTGCATTACCTTTAACTTTTACTCCTTTCATTGATACGCACATATTGTCTCTAAGTAACTTTTTTTAAGAAAAAAGGTTATGGTAATTTTCAATTTTGTGTAAAAAAATCATAGCCCCGAAAAATTTTCCTGAAAACCCTATCCTGAATAAGATAAAATTCTCCAGTATCATCACCGGCAAAGTATCGCTCTACGGTTCCAGCTTTATTTTTAATCACCATTCCTTCAGCTGACGTTTGTAAGGGATAAATAGGCCATATTTTTAAATGCCGGTTTTTCCCTTCTTTCTCTTTAATATCAATCATCACAAAGGGCAAAGAATGTTCAATAGAATCTCTGTATGGATTGTTGGTTTCGAACGCTTCTGCCCCTATTTTTTCAAAACCGTTCAAATAGGCAATACCTTTAGACATGGAAATAGTCGCAGATTTCCTCAAAGATGTAGGTGATTTTATTTTGAAAGTACCATTTTGTTGTATCAGTTGAAAAGAGGCCAGTTGTTGCTTCGGATAGGTTAATGCTACACTGGCTATATCGGTCACTTTATATTCAAAAATAGTTTTATCGCGCCATTCATTTCCCTTCATTCTATATCGAAACCGAAGATTTCCTTCCCATCCCGCCAACTCTCCAACAAATGGTATATCGCTATCTTCCCTGATAATATGTGTGCCGCGTTCATCAACCGTACTTCCTCCAATGTAATAACCCATTATTTTTTTATGCCGGCTATCGAAAATTTCAACGCGTATCCCATTCTTTGCCAAATCATTGATAATGCCCGGCACAGCGGCCTGTGGGGGAACGTATTTGATTTGTATCCTTGCTATAGCATCCAGCAGGTTTTCCATCATATTAGGATTTGCTCTGTAGGTACCATTGAGCAACCAGCTGCCGGACTTTTTACTCAATTTGACTTGCTCTCCATCTCTGTGGGTAATGAAAATCTTATGAATCCTGTGTTTTTCCTGAATATGGAAAGTTCTGTCAGGATCCACCAAGGGTTTGTTTTTGTATTGAAGGAACAGAAATAAAAATCCAAGGATTAAAAAAATAAAGATTAAAAAAATCGATTCCCGACGCATAAGGATTCATTTAGATTATCTGTACCGGCGGCTTCGAATCGTATTAAACAGGATTCCGCCAAAAGTTATGATTAATAGGGGAAATAACAAATTGATAAGTTGCCACCTTAGTTTCTCCTCTTTTATTTTAGTTGAATTTAACAATCTGAGCTTTATATCTTTACCCCTTGCCGATATTAATCCTTCTGTGTCCGATAGATACTCCAGGGCATTTAACAGGAAATCTTTATTCGCAAAAGTGTATTTCTCGAATTCGTTATAACCAGCGGGAATAATTTTTCCAGTTTGTTTGTCTATCCTGTTTCTGATTAAATCAGCATCTGAAATAACCATGATTTTCGTCTCTGTTGACTTATTAAGGAAGGGTCTTCCCTGCTTATTTAGGAAAGAAAGCATTGCAGGAGCTAATCTATGCTCATACAAAGATGGAAACTGACCTTCCAGCAGAATAGCTACGTTTTGAGGACCCTTGTTAAATAATTTTTCATCTAAAGGATATCTCATGAAATCAAAATTCATGCGCAATGGTAGAAATTGATACCTGCTTTCAGCTGAAGATTGCAGTAAAATGGTTTTTTTAACCGGGTATTTAGTGCCTATCGTATCAATGCTTCCGGCAAAAGGCATATTAATTGGGCCAATATTTTTGACCGCCGGATGATTACTATTTGGAATAATCACTAAATGATAAGGGTATCTGAAATATTCAAACTGAGGTGCATCCCCAACCTGACCCGTTGCCAAAGGAATGACACTACTTTGCATATCCAGCAATAAATTGGGTTGAAGTCGGGCACCATATTTAAATAATAAATCGTCGAGATTCAGATTTCTTTCTGAAGGCAGATAAATACCACGACGCAAACTATCCAGATGAACGGCAATTTTATCAATCAGGAATAGTAATTTACCCCCCCTCATGACATATTGATCCAGCTTGAAATTATCTTTGTCCGAATAAGCTGTTTTTGGCGCAGCTATAATGACGGTTTTTACAGAGGAATCAATGGATATGACACTATCCAGCACGATTCGACCTGTATTATAAGTTTCTCGCAGGCTATTTTCCAGATCGGCCGTTTCTGAAGGTAAACTCTCACCATGGCCTTCAACAAAAAGCAAGGCAGGTTTTGTACTTTGTTTTAATTGTTGAATTGCATGAACAAATTTATATTCCAACAGGCTGATTGCTTTGTTGAGGATAACATCAGGCGGAACACCGGGGATTTGGTTTTCGAGAAAATTTACGGGAATGCTGCGTCCTTTATAATAAAACAAGGCATAGGGATAGGTTAACTGCTGACTACGTTCTCCATTTTCCCGAACATTCAAACTTACGGGCAATACCCCCATTTCTGCCAGTTGTTTTTTCCTGGTATTAACCTGCTCTGTATTTCCCGCCAGGGGGTCTTCAAACTGATAGGTGATGCGGGCATTCTCACTCTGAAAATCTAGAAGCATATCTTCTGCCGATTCTTGTAACCTTTTATACCCTGCGGGAAAATCACCTTGTAATAATACTTTCACATATACGACCTCATCTAATTGTCGGAGTAAGGTTTTAGTAGCTGAGGTCAGCGTAAATCTTTTGTCTTCAGTAAGGTCAAAACGGGTATAAAGCGGAAAATTTCCAATACGGGAGTGAGCAAGAATATTTATCAGGATGATAATCCCAATGGCAAGAAGAAGATTAAAGGAGGCTTGTCTATATCGCATGATGAAAATAGCTTAAGAACGAATGCGGTATTGCAAAACAAATCGGGTGATTAATAAAAAGGTGGTTATCACCGATAAGAAATAGATGAGGTCACGCGTATCCGGCGCTCCTTTACTAAGGGCATGGTAGTGATAATCCATACCTAACTGCTGAACTAAGGCATCCCATTTTCCAAAAAATATAGGCAATCCGGAGAGAAAGTAAAAACCATAAAAAAATAAAAAACAGCCGGTAACTGCAAGTACAAATGCGACAATCTGATTTTCAGTCAGAGAGGAGGCAAGCATACCAATAGAGGAAAAAGCACCTCCCAGTAATATAAGACCAACATAAGATCCAGTAATGGCGCCGCTATCCAGATTCCCTTCGGGCGAACCAAGCATGTATAGGGTCAGATAGTAAAAGAGAGTAGGTATCAAAGCGAGAATAAGCAGGGTAACAGCGGCAAGAAACTTTCCCATAATCAGGTCAAGTTCATCAATAGGCTTGGTAAGTAATAAAGCCAGGGTTCCCATTTGCCTCTCCTCAGCCAGCAATCGCATGGTAATGGCGGGTATTAAAAATAAGAACAGCGATGGGGCCATTTCAAAAAAAGGTTCCAGGGAGGCAAAATTTGATTCCAGCAAACTGGTTTCGGGAAAAACAAAAAGGAATAATCCCATCAAAGTGAGGAAGACGCCTAAAACCAGATAGCCGGTAAGATGATTAAAAAATGTTGTCAGCTCTTTCTTATAGATTACCCACATGAAATTGTATATTATTTTTGAATAATGAATGGATATCTGGCATTGAAAACAATCAAAGCCCGGATTAATTTTTCCTCATATTCCTCATCGGTCGCAAGGCGAAGTGCACGAACAATGTCTTTATCTCTTTCCATCTTTTGTTCCAGGGTCACGGTATTTAGGGGTAGAACGATTCCTTCATCCAGGAATAACATTCGTTTTTCAAGGGTAGTGGAATTACGCTTTATAACCCCTTTTCTAAAAACAGTACCGGTCAGCGGATTATAGGCCTTCATGGGTATGAGTTCCTGATTTTCCTTTTCATAGGAAAAAATATTGATTAAACCTCTGACGCTTAATTGCGTAAACAAAGTCAGGGGTCTTCCGCTGCTGTCAGGAGAAATTTTTATGTAAGGAATACCTTTAATCGTGAATCCCCAGATGGAATCCTGGAGGTTATATTCCGGCTTACCCTTTCTGTAAATTTTTTCTACCTGATAACATTTCATTCTGGGGTTATAGGTCCAGATTCCCTCATAGTCCCTCCAAAAATGCGAAGGTGCATCTTTTTTGAATTCGTCGATTTCCTGATAGAGACCATCAGCAAATGTAAAGTCTTGATTAAGCGCACGCTGGCCAAAAACAAGAGATAAAGTGCAGCAAAAAAAGATAAACAGGCAGGTTTTTTTCATCTGACTCAGGCTCCTGTAAGTTTTTGAAATATTTCCTCAACACTCCGGCGGTCTTGTTGCATCCCAATAATAACGGCATGATCCGCTACCGCTTGTTTGAAAATAAGAGGTCTCACATCAATGCCCGGGGCAGTCATCACCTGTATGGTATCCTCATGTAGCTGTTGAATTCGTTTGACATCTTTTATCTTTTTGAAATTTTCCCTTAAAAAAGGACCCTGGAAAGTTACGGTAGTAACCCATTCTCCCTGTAGGGTAGATTGTAAGTTTTGCAACGTATCATTGGCCTGTATCTGACCATTTTTAATAATCAGAACCCGATCACATAAAGCGGTTACTTCCTGCATAATATGTGTAGAAAAAATTAAGGTCTTTTCTTTCCCTAAATCTTTTATCAGTGACCTGATTTCAATTAATTGGTTCGGATCCAGACCTGTAGTAGGTTCATCCAGTATTAATACCTGCGGATCATGTAAAATAGCCTGTGCCAGACCAACCCTTTGTTTATAGCCTTTTGACAGGGTACCTATTTTTTTATGTTTTTCAGGTGTCAGACCAGTCAGCTCAATAACTTCTGATATCCTGGCTGTTTTATTGTTGATGTCATAGAAACCGGCTACAAAATGCAAGTATTCCTTTACATACATGTCGCCGTATAATGGATTATTTTCTGGAAGATAACCAATCAGTCGCCTTATTTCTTTTGGATTGACCTGAACATTGAAACCACCAATTTCTACAAATCCTTCAGTGGGGGGTAAATATCCCGTCAATATCTTCATGGTGGTACTTTTTCCTGCACCATTTGGTCCTAAAAAACCGAGGATCTGTCCTTTTTCAACCTGAAAACTGAGCTTGTCGATGGCTTTTTGTTCCCCATATACTTTGGTGAGACCTTCCACCCTTACTGACATAATTTAACTTTTTACATTGAGCGTGTAAATTTAATAAATTTTGAAATGGATTTATTGTTGCTTTTAACATACCTTGAACTAAATTTTAGTAAAACACCAAACTTTTGTTTTTATGGATCATAGTATCAGGAACATTCGCATTTTTAAAATGAATATCCCATTAAAATATCCATTTGTTATTTCACTGGAAACCATTACAACTGCAAAAAATGTCTTGGTTATGATCGAAACGCATTCGGGTTTGATTGGTTATGGGGAATGTAGTCCTTATGAAAAAATTCATAAGGAAACACAGGCCTCCTGTTTACAAACGGCAAAATGGTTGGCACCCAGATTAATTGGGTTACATCCATGGGACCTGATTACGTGGCAAATGGTTATGAATAATGATCTGAAAGGCCAGTATTGTATTAAAAGTGCATTTGATATGGCACTCTATGATTTGTCCGCACAGATTGCTGGGTTACCTCTCTACGCTTATTTAGGTGGAAATAATAAAAAATTAATGTTTACAGACATGACCGTAGGTATTGATAGTCCTGAAAATATGGCTGCTGAAGCAAAAAAATATAGCGACGATGCTTTTCCAGCAATAAAAATTAAACTTGGAACGAACAGATACGATGATGTACAACGGGTTAAAAGGGTACGTGAATCTATTGGAAATGATCTGCCGTTGCGCATTGATGCCAATCAGGGCTGGGATAAAAATACAGCACTGGAGATTTTAAAAGAAGTGGTACCCTATAAGGTTGAATATTGCGAACAACCCGTTAAAGCGGAAAATATAGCGGATATGGCATACCTTCATGAACATAGTCCAATTCCTGTCATGGCCGATGAAAGTTTGTTTGACCCCAAAGATGCCCTGGAACTGATCTGTAAAAATGCCTGCAGTGGCTTTAATATTAAAATATCAAAAGCTGGTGGCATAAGACCAGCTCAACTTTCCGCTTTGTTCGCTCAAACAGCTGGAATAAAATGCCAGGTCGGTTGCTTCTCCGAGAGCAGATTAGGAATAACGGCATTAGCTCACTTTGCTCTTGCACATGATGCTATTGTAAACTACGATATGGATAGCCCTTTCATGTTAAGCCAGGATCCTGTAGAAGGTGGCATTTATTATACAGCAGATAAACAGGTAATGATGCGGGAAGAAATCGGAATAGGATGTAAACCAAACCTTAACGCAGCTTGCTTTGAAGAAATCTGATACCTGATTTTTAAAAGCAAGCTGCGTTTAACAATGGGTTAAGGAACGAGGTTGCTCATAACTGATTTGCTGAGAACCTTTGCTGTTTTACAAACAATTAATATTTTTGCCTCATTTAATTGATAGGTGTTCTTTCCTTTACCAGCATAGCAGGGTTTTATGGCACCCACCTGTTCCAGTAAATGCAGATGTTTGTTCAGGCGTTCTTCCTGCCAGCCAGTCTGTATCAGTAAATCAATTTTTTCCAGGGAATCACTGGATTCCATCATTTTGATTAACTTTCTACTTTCCGGAAGGTATAAAACTTCCAGTAGTCGGGTTGCTTTAGTAAGCGAATGTTTGTTTAGTGTGTTTTCCATAGTGTTCTCCAAGTGTCAAAAAAGAGGTAATCAAATAAGAAAATAAAATATAATATTGAAAATCAAATCTTTAAAATTTAACAATAAATATTATCTAAAATCCTTGAACAAAGAAAATAAGAAGATGGGAAAAATCATAGAATTACACGAAATATATTTAAAATAAATTTAATGTATTTTATTTTTTTTATCATTCAGTTTATTTAAATAGCATTGAAATAATGTCAATTATATATAATATAAAAATAAAATATGTTAAAATGATATCTTGAATTCGCCTGTGATGAGTGCATTAATCCTGGTGAGCATATCTTGAATTGTTCTAACAGGAATTTATAAAAAAAAGACACCCGCTACCCTTCGTTTTACCTAAGGTGTGCGCGTGTCTTTTTTAAAGATAAAATCAATATCCTTTATTGATTCCTTTTTCTATAGCTGGTAAGCCTTTGGACATCCAGGCTGGCATTGGCTTCTGTAGCAGATAATGATCAAAAAACTGCTGCATCCTTATTTGAAAATCTTTCCGATTCTCCAGTTTTACAGGCCAGTGAGGTTCTCCGTTATAATTTAACATCCAGGCTGGTTTACCCAGACGTCGCATTCCCATGTAAAATTCAATGCCCTGATACCATGGAACAGCACCATCGGCATCATTATGAAGAATTAAAACAGGCGTATTTATTTTATCCAGGAAGAAAAGAGGGGAGTTTTCAAAAAATTGCATGGGTTTTTCCCACAGGGTACCACCAATTCTGGATTGGGTATGCTCGTACTGGAACATTCGGCTCATGCCCGATTCCCATCTGATTCCGCCATAAGCTGAAAACATATTAACGACGGGTGCACCTGATTCCGCACATTTGAAAAGATTGGTACGGGTCAAAATATAGGCAATCTGATAGCCACCCCAACTATGTCCCTGAATACCAATATTATCCTTATCGACAAAACCTTTGTCTATCAGTGCTGTTGTACCGGAAACAACGGCATGCAGGGCGCTTTCTCCGGGATAACCAATTTTATAAGGTATGTCAGGATTAAATACGAGATATCCCCGGCTCGTATAAAAGGTGTAATTAATCTGACTTCTTCCTGGCACTGGTAACCTGTGTTCGTTTAAACCCTCTGAGCTTCGTTCATAAAAATTAACAATCATAGGGTATTTTTTGCTTGGATCAAATCCATCAGGCTTGGCCAGTAATCCGTGCAATACGGTCCCGTCCATAGAAGTCCATTTAACCATCTCCATGGTGCCCCATTTGTAGGCAGACTGCTGAGGGTTAGCGTTGGAAATTACTTTAGTTGTTTTAAAATCAGGACTAAGTATTAAATCAGGAAATGTATTATAATCTTCTTTTGTGAAGATCCATTTTTCTGCTTTAGCCGCTTTTTTAACTTGTTGCGTAAATTTGAAAGGACCTTCCTGAACAATATTTTTATTTCCTGTATGAAGATTAAACCATACATAGCCTTCCTCATGGCTGGATTCCTTATGAAAATGAAACAGGAATGGTTTTATTTCATCGATAGCTATTTCATCCTTATCATATCGGATTAACCTGTGGATAGTGGATGATTTTCTTCCTCCTGTCAGGTTATTTGGTGAAATACCTCCTTTGGGATCTACCTTCCAGCAATCATAACGATCGTAAAGCAGAACAAAATCATCATTGGTAGTCCAGCCTGCAATACCATAAGGTGAAGGGAAATCAGGTGAATCATTCAACTCATCAAAATAGAGGTATTTATTTTTTCCGGATAAATCAAACCTTTTTCCTGTTCCTGTTTCATAAGCACGCCAGGTGGAGTCAGGACTGTCATACCAGTAAATATATTTTCCGGCAGGTGAAAGTTGTGGCGTTGTCCGCACCCCCTTTTCTATAAGGGTTGCCTTTCCGGTTATGCTTGAAATGGCATATAAATCTTTGCCCACAGGACCTCCTTCCCAGGTGAACTTCTTTAAATACGGATCCTCAGCATAGCCAATGACTACATCTGAATTGGCTGTAATATTAGTTCTAACCTCGGGGATATCAGCCGTACCAAGGATATTTTTTTTACCTAATGAGGTAAGATAAACGGCCGTAAACGCATTTTTACTGTCCTGATCAAGACGTACCTTCTGCATAGGATAGATATAAGGGTCTTCAGTTCCCCATACCTCCACCTGAACGATCTCCTCTTCCAGTAAGCTGGTATCTTTTTGTAATAAAGGAGGTGCCATGCCAAAAAATAATTTTGAGCCATCCCGTGAGAACCTCAATTTTTCGTGGATACTGACGGTATACTTTTCTGGTAAAAATCCGTCATTTGGTCTGCAAATTACCCTGGCAGAGTCACTCATTTGAAGGGAGGCGTAATACAAAGACATTGGTCTGGGGTCGGTTTTCACGTTGCCCGTATCTAAAACAAAGGCAATTTGTCTGGCCTTCCGATCAATCGCCAGGTTATCATATTCTCCTTTTCCTCTGAATACAGGTCTTGATTTTCTGGTCATTCCGTCAAAAAAATAAATACCAGGCAGATTATTTTCATCGTCTCCGGTGGAATGAATAACCACTCCAGGTGTTTCTTCAGCTATTTGAAATGCTTTGGTGAAGGGGAATTTCATGGAAAAGGTATCCGTAGTTGAATGAATAACAAATTGGGTGCCTGCCTGAAGACTTTCCTTTTTTTGTTTTCCTTCTGTCTTTTCAATTTCCTTTTGATAGGCAATCCATCCGCTCCATTTTTCCGGAACAGCAAATCTTCGGACTCTCGGGATTTTCGATACGGAGGTTGTGGCCGTTTTAAACAGAAAAAGAGTGTCTTTTGGAAGATCTTCCGCTTTCACCTTTTTTCTTCTCAAAGAGTCAAGCATTTGTTTTGGTGCTTTTACCATAAATATAGCATGGGTATTGTCTGAGGTAAATGCTGCCCGGGATCCCCTGGGAAATACATGATTCTCCCCGGTTTCAGTTTGATGGATAACCAAGGTCTCATCTCCTTCCCCTGGCGTTAAGGTGTAGGAAACCCATTTACCGTCAGAAGATATAACAGTACTTCCCAATGATTTCCAATGGGCAAAATCAGCATGTTCCAATTGTTTTTTCTGTCCTGAAACAGGATGCAACAATCCTACAAAAAGTAGAAAGAAAAGAAATAGTCTCATCATTTTTAGATAATTTTCTACTAAAATACAATAAATTAACAGACTGTTATAGCCTTTGAGGTTTTCAGGCCTTTCCAAATAAATTTATGGCTGCACGACGACGAAAATCGAAAATGTCATTAATTTTCTTTTCCACAAAGAGGGAATTGGCTATGGTTCCCAACAATCCCATACCTACCCGGTAGTGGAGGGTGTCAACCATTAAAACACCTTTTTCATGCGAAATAAAGGTATGTTGATGATGCCAGAGTGCGTAAGGACCTATTAATTGTTTATCAATGAACGTATGTGGTTTATCTACATGTATGATTTCCGTTACCCAATACAAAGGAATACCCAGAATGGGACTGACTTCGTGCTCGATTAACATACCAGGAAATATTTTTTGCCCGTTCAAAGTGGAAATCATCCTGAATCCAGCTTGTTCTGGAGTCATCTTATTTAAATTATCCGGAACTGAGAAGAAATCCCAAAGTTCCTCCAGAGATACTGGCAAAATTAATTCCCATTCTTTTTTCCTTATTTTCATTTTGTTTTGACGATTTAACAAGCAAATTATTATTTAGTTGGAAGAATTACGCGATAATTGAAACCGTAATAAATTATATTTACACCTTAAAACAAATAAAAAATGTCTGAAGTTGATGATTTTAACGAGTACAGGTCGTTAATGAATGAAAAAATATTATCGGTTGATAATAAGGTGATTAAACGTTTCTGGAGTCTGGATAATCAAGCTTATCAACCTGGTGCCCTAGACACAAAAACGAAGGAATTACTTGGATTAGTTTCCTCGATGGTTCTTCGGTGTGACGATTGCATAAAATACCATCTGGGTACTTGTTTTGAACTGGACGTAACAAAGGAAGAGCTTTTCGAAGTGTTTTCCATTGCCAATCTGGTGGGTGGATCTATCTGTATTCCACATACGAGAAGAGCAGTTGCTTATTGGGAAGCCCTGGAAAACAAACAAATGTCCAAAGAAGTATAAAAAGTAAATGTCAAATCAACCTTATTTAAATGCACTCAATACCGTTCAGCAACAAGCGGTAACCACACTGGAAGGACCCGTGTTAGTAATTGCGGGTCCCGGCTCCGGTAAAACAAGAGTTTTAACTTATCGCATTGCCCATATCCTGCAATCGGGTGTCGCAGCAGATCATATCCTGAGTCTTACTTTTACCAATAAAGCGGCCAGGGAAATGCAGGAAAGGATTCAATCTGTCGTTGGCAACAGTGCAAATGGCATCTGGGCGGGAACTTTTCATTCCCTTTTTTCGAGAATCCTGAGGATTGAAGCCCATCATATTGGATATCCCACCAGTTTTACCATTTATGATACCGAGGACTCAAAAAATGTACTCTCGGCGCTTATCAAGGAACTTAATCTGGATAAAGAAACGTATCAGGTAAATCAACTTAGAAACCGAATTTCCGCAGCAAAAAGTGCCCTGGTAACCCCAACTATGTATGAATCAAACGCCGAATTCCTGAAACAGGATAAAGCTGCCGGCAGACCTATGATTGCTACCCTGTACCGGAAATATACAGAGCGTTGTAAAAGAGCAGGGGCTATGGATTTTGATGATCTGCTGTATCGTCTTTATGAATTGCTGCAACGCAACCCAGATAATATCTTAGATAAATACAGACAGAAATTTAAGTATGTCATGGTAGATGAGTTTCAGGATACGAATCATCTGCAATATGCAATCATCAGAAAATTAGTTCACTTTGAAGGAAGTAAAAGAAATATATGCGTTGTAGGTGATGATGCCCAGAGTATTTATTCCTTTCGTGGTGCCACTATTCAGAATATTCTGGATTTTGAAAACGATTTTAAACCTTTTGGTATTCAGGTATTTAAACTGGAGCAAAATTACAGAAGCAGTGAAGAAATTGTGCAGGCGGCAAATATCCTGATTCAACATAATACGAAGCAAATTCAGAAGAAAATATGGTCCCATAAAGGGGCTGGGCACAAGATAAAGGTAGTACGTGCGGTGAGTGATAATGAGGAGGGCAGACAAGTCATCAATACGTTGACGGAACTTAGAAACAGATACCATCTTTCCTTTAGTGACATTGCGATTTTATATAGAACCAACGCCCAGTCAAGGGTATTTGAGGAATATTGCCGGCGGGAAAATATTCCTTACAGGGTATTTGGCGGACTTTCCTTTTATCAGCGGAAAGAGGTCAAAGATTTAATCGCTTATCTAAGGGTAATCATAAATCCATCTGATGATGAAGCCTTGAAACGCATTATTAATTATCCCAAAAGAGGAATTGGGGATACAAGTATTCAGAAAATGCTGCAAATGGCGGCAGTAAAAGAATCAACGTTTTGGGAGGTAGTTCAGGAAGAGGGATTAACAAATCCGAAGGCCCCTAAATCATTGAAACAATTTGTAGAGATGATACTTGCCTTATCCCGGAAAAAAGAATCAGAAAATGCTTTTGATATAGCCACTCAGGCTGCTAAACAATCCGGTATCATTGATTTATTAAAAGTAGATACAACACCGGAAGGTATTTCCAGAATAGAGAATTTGAATGCTCTTTTAGATGCTGTTAAGAATTTTGTTGATGAAGATGAATCTGATCAACTGGATGGTCAAATGGATAAATCATTGGTTTCTTTCTTACAATCCATTGCTCTTTACACAGATTTAGATGAAAAAGAAGCCGGTGATGAATCCGTGACGCTGATGTCTGTACATTCTGCAAAAGGACTTGAATTTAAAGCAGTTTTCGTAACAGGTCTGGAGGAAAATCTCTTTCCCTCTCTCATGTCCTTAGATACCCTGGAGGGATTGGACGAGGAAAGGCGCCTGTTTTATGTTGCCATAACAAGGGCAGAAACATTTTTGACGCTCTCTTATTCGCTGAGCAGATATAAATTCGGACAGATGAAATACAGTGAAATGTCCAGATTCTTAGAGGAATTACCCGGGGAATTTTTAGAATCTACCTCACCTATGCGTGCTAATAACAGGGCAGTTCAGACTCATTCTACAGTCACCGGTTTTGCTCCGAATATACGCAAGCCTTTACATAAAATACCGGATAAGTTTAATGCGGACGATTTTAAAGCAAGTCCACCGGAATCACTGGCTGCAGGTATGACGGTGTTGCATCTGAAATTTGGAAAAGGAAAAATTATTAAAATAGACGGTGGTAAAGACAATAGAGTTGCCACCATTCTGTTTAATGATATCGACGAGCCGGAAAGAAGATTAATGTTGAAATTTGCTAAACTTCAGGTTATTTCATAGCCATTTGATAGTTTTTTTAAAAAGCGCTTTTCATTTTACCAATTCCTTTATTGCCTGATATAGGATGGGAGCTGTTTCAGGTCCCAAAGAATTGATTTCACCATAGGGAGCGTCTTTAAATGAATAGGTGAAAGGTGGTTTCTGATCCCATTGACTTTTGGGCACAATATAACCAATCATGTCATTGGACAAACCCATGGTGAAGGAATAGGTTGCCGGAATTTGACTTCGTATTGATGGGGTTTCAATTGGAAGTATATTAAAATCTTGTCCATCTGGCTTTTCAACGCCGCCATTTAATATTTCAGGGTATAATTCTCCCGGATAATGTAAAAAGTGAACCTCCCCAAGTTGCCAGGCAGCAATTTCAGTTCTGATATTAATCCAGCTGCTGGTGCCTCGTTTCACAACACCCATGAAAGCCGCTAAACGATACAATGGATTCTTTAACGGAAGTTCCAGTGTTTTTGCCTTAATATTTAGTTTTGCTTTACGAAAGGTAAGATTTTCTGTACCTTTTGTTAAACTTTGAATACCCAGTTCGGCCAGCTGGTAACCTTGGGCAGCTGCTTTTTCAAAACCTGGTTCCAGATAAATTCGGTCTTCATGGTAACCGGGTATGGGAAAGTCAGGAGATGAGGTCATCAATCCACCGATGGCACCAATGGAGAAAATGGCGGTACCTCCCAATCCTTTTAACACCGTGGAATCTCCTTTTTGAATTCCTTTTTCAAGTGCCTCCCTGACATAATGTGGAAAATCGGAGGTCAGATAAAGATTCTTATTCCAAAGGGTTTCAGGATGGTTGGACCAGTTTAGAAATACACCCAGGGTTGTATCAGATACGGCATCAATAGCTTGTAAAATATTAACCCTTGGATCCATAACAATGGGTTCTCTGGAATCTTCCACCAGGTGACTGGCACCATTCAGGTCATGTCCCACTTTTATAATAGCGGGTCTTAATTTATTATTTGCTTCAATAATAGAAGCTAAAATTCCATCCTGCACTTGTTTGGTGTACGCATCATTTACACCTGATGAAAAAGGAGATTTGCCCCAAAGACCAACCAGATCAGGGGTTTCATGACTATGGGTACTCATTACAACCACATAGTCAATATTCAAATGGGCAGGTACCCTTTTTCTGACTGTTAGGATGTCATCGGCGCCAAATCCAATGGCATCTATAACCGTTAAGGCTATTTTATTTTCACCATTTGAAATAATCATAGTCCTGGCCCAAAGCGGATCATGTACCCCCATTGCAGGTCTGTTATGCTGAAAACCTGCCATCCAGACGGGGTCGAATTTACCATTACCATTACCGTCAGTGAAGGTGTCACCATCCTTGGGTTGATACTGTGCATCCCCGTTTATATCCGTCCAACTGTCAGGAACCAAAGGGGTTATATCAATAGCTGCGAAGCCTGCCTGAATGTCCTGTTCCCTGGAAACGAGGTTTAAATCAAGACTGGCATCCGGATGTCTGTCCCTGATAGCCCATCCAAATCGTAACATAATGAAGGTTGTTATAAAAACAAGGGTAGATGTTATAAATACCAGCCATTTTTTCATCATAAACAGATTAAAGATTTTAACAATTAAAGCGCTGCTTTTTCATTTAACAAGGCATAACATATCCGAATACCCTCCATAAAATTACCGAAGGTAAGATTTTCATCTGCCGCATGGATGTTATTATCAGGATTTGGTATATTCACTGCGACAGCCGGAATATTTAAGGTAGTTATGAACGGGGAGATGGGTTGAGACCCACCTGTTGACCTAACTTTAACATAGTTATCGCCAAAAACTTTTTGCATAGATAGTTCTACCCATTTTCCAAGGGCTGAGTTCATGTCAGTCCGATAAGCCCTGGAACCGGCACGGAAAGATAAAAAAGCCAGCTTAGGATATTTTTTTCTTTCTTCCGGGTTCGGTTCTTCCTTTACAAGATGAAATCCGGCATCCTGCACATAATGGGTGAATAATGTAATTATCTTTTCTGCAGGGGTTTCCGGAACCAAGCGTATATCAAATTCAGCAATCGCTTCTTCTGGAATGATGGTGGTAGCCAGTCTTCCGATTTTGGCAGCTGAAATGCCTTTGATATTCAGCGAAGGATATTGTAATGACTCCTGGAATGAGTCGCCTATCTTTTCAGGTTCTGCAATGCCAATTCTGGTTAAAAGTTCTTCTCTGTTATCAGGAACTGCAGATAACATGTGCTTTGTAAGACTATCCAGCTGTACTGCATCATAAAAACCGGGTATCAATACCCGTCCATCTTCATCTTTCATACCGGCAATAAGTCTGGACAGGGCGAATACCGGGTTAGGGACAAAATTTCCATACTGTCCGCTATGCATAGGATTTGATGGTCCAAAAACCCGCATCGTAACAGACAGGATACCTCTTGCGCCAAAGGTCAGGGTGGGCAGGTTTGACACATGTCTGGTGCCATCCAGAATAATCATCCAATCGGCAGAAAATGCTGCTTTGTTTTCTACAACAGCCTGAGGCAGGGTTGGAGACCCAAGTTCTTCCTGAAAATCCATGATTACTTTAATATTATAATCACATGATTTTCCTTCTGCTTTCATCTTTCTTAGTGCGGTAATGAAAGCTATGGCATTTCCTTTTGAATCTGATGTGGATCGGCCAAATATTCTCCAGTCAGGCTGAAAGGTCCTGGTTAAACTATCCCAGGGAAGGATTTCCCACTTATCACCAGCTGGTTTTTTTAGTACGGGTTTAAAAGGATTTTCCTGCGTCCATTCCGCAGGGTCAAAAGGCTGACCGTCTATCTGCAAATAAAAAAGGATGGTTTTAGCAGGTTGTATTTGTGATTTTTTTTCGGCAAATAACACAGGAACCTCTTTAGTAACCAGGGTACTGGTATGGAAATCGAGATCGGAAAAAACCTGCTGGCACCAGATTAAATTTTGCTTAATATGTTCTTTGTCAGATCCAAGATTGGGAATAAGGAGGAATTCCCGCAGGGTTTGAATCCCGGCGTTGAATATTTCAATCTCTCCGCTTTCAGGCTTTAAAAACCTGTTTTCCTGTGCGGAAAGAATACAGGGAACAAGTGTAAGGTATAATAAAGTAAAGCTTTTTACTGAAAGCATGGGCTATTTGTTAAAAAATCCAGTTAAAATGGGGTTATGTCCATTTTATCGGAACTTTGTCTCCTGATTGAACGGCTTTGAAAATGGCCTCAATGATAATCATATCTTTGAGGCCTTCTTTTCCATCTACTGGTAGAAATGGCGTTTTATTCCTTAGTATAATTTCTGCCATTTCCTCCATTTGCATCAATTGATGCGTAACATGGGGCTGAGTCAGTTCCCCTTTGTGTGTTTTTCCTTTTATAGGACCATAACCAGTGGCGGGTTGAAGCTCGGCAAATCCACCATGTCCCGTTAATAAAAACCTGTCCAGATGGCTGGTGTTGTAGGTTGAAAGACAGGAGGCCACGGCACCATTGGGAAATCCCATCTGAAATTGAATTGTTTCATCGACCCCTTCCCTGAATTTTACCGGATCTGTTTTTGTTTCCTGTGCAGTAACCCAGATTGGATCTTCACCAATCATATAACGCGCACCATTTATGGCATAAATACCTATGTCCATCATGGCGCCACCACCGGCCAGTTCTTTGTTTAACCGCCATTGGTTTGGGTCGCCGATCTTAAAGCCACAGAGTCCTTGAAAGAAAACCAGTTTTCCGAAATCCCCGGCCATTCTCATTTTTACAATTTCCTGCGTTTTTGCTTCAAAATGCATTCGGTAACCAATCAATAATCTGACACCAGCTTTTTCGCAGGCACTAATCATTTCCTTTGCCTCTGTTACACTGACAGCCATTGGTTTTTCGCAAATAACATGTTTTCCGGCGGCAGCCAATCTTAGTGTCTGTTCTTTGTGCTGAGCATTTGGTGTACAAATATATACCGCATCAATGGCTGGATTATTTCTGACAGCATCAAAGTTCCCGTAATGATAACAACTATCTTCGGGAACCTGATATTTATTTTTCCATGCTTCTATTTTTGAAGGCGTTCCGCTGATAAGTCCGGTTATTTTAACTTTAGGACTGTCTTTAATCGCTTCTGCAACCCTGTTGGCATAGCTACCCAGACCCAGAAAAGCAATGCGTAATGGTGGCCCATCAGGTAAGGACTCATTGTTATGGGGCCTTTCATTTACAGAAAGTTCCGGTAAGAGGCTCAACATACCCAGAGATAAAGGTAAGCGTTGTAAAAAGTCTCGGCGATTTTGCATATTATTAGGTCTCTTTTTAAGGATTTAGGATAAAGATAATTATTTAATTGCAAATAGATTTTAATCAAAACTATTTTTTACTAATACCTAATATTAGGTATTTTTAAGGAGGATGACTTTTGACATCTTTTTTTTTGAACCTGGTATTTATTTTTGGTTTAGATTTGTGTTAATTAGATTAAATCAAAATAAGCAATCAAGTGGTAAAGGTTCATACTAATGAGAAAATCCTTTCCTGCGCCAAAGTAGGTGTCAAAGGAGTTGTTTCTTATTTCAAAGATGAGCAAGTGGCTTGTCGACTCATTTCAATGGGTTTGGTACCTGGAAGTACCATTGAAATTTTGCATAAAGCTCCTTTTGGTGGAGGTTGGTATGTTAAGTCTGAAAGTTTACATATTGCCATGCGAAATGAGGAAGCATGTAGTATTGTGTTGAGATAATTCATTATTAGCTTATCATTGTGGAATCAGGACGGAAGCAAACCCGAGTTGCACTTATAGGTAACCCAAATTGTGGAAAGACTTCCCTCTTTAATTTCATTACGGGTTTACAGCAAAAAGTAGGCAATTTTCCTGGCGTTACCGTTGATATTAAATCAGCTGATATACAGCTACCTGATGGCTCTTCTGTTTCCTGGGTTGATTTTCCAGGTCTCTATAATCTCTATCCTACTTCCAGGGATGAAAAAATGGTGGTGCAAAGTCTCCTGGATACAAAAGACAGGTTCCATCCCGATTTGATTTGTTATGTCGCCGATGTCACCAAACTTGAAAAACATCTCCTGCTGCTACATCAGTTAAAGGATATGGATTTCCCCCTGGTGCTGGTGCTGAATATGATTGACCTGGCACAAAAAGAGCAACTTGAAATTGACGCCGACCTATTGTCCGGAAAATTAAATGTACCGGTCGTCACTGTTAGTGGCAGAAGTGGGGAAGGCATACCGGATTTATTCAAGGAAATCGGAGATCAGCTTTCAAATAACATTAATGCCCGGATTTCAGATGCAGGAACCTATACATTTTCTGAAGAGGAAAAGAATCTGACGCAGCAACTTGCTTCCATATTTCCTTCCTATTCAGCTTATAAACGATTGTTAATGGCACATCATGCTCAGTGGTTGCCTTTTATTTCTGCCAGTGACCGCATTCATCTGTTGAGCATCCTTGGTGAGAATGCATTTAAAAGTTTACCTTTTCAGGTCCGGGAAGTTACCCAGCGCTATCATTTTTTTACGCCGGTTGTAGCCAGTGTGCTGAAGAAAAAAGCTAAGGATGGATTTACTTTTTCTGAGAAACTGGACGGATTGCTGACGAACAGGATATTTGGTCTGATTGTTTTTTTAGGCATACTTACTTTTCTTTTCCAATCCCTGTATAGCTGGGCTGAATGGCCAATGACTCTGATTGAGGAGGGATTCAGCTCCGTTGGAAATTACCTGGCCACTCATTTACCATCGGGATGGTTTACCCAGTTTCTGACGGAGGGATTAATAGCCGGACTGGGGGGAATACTAGTTTTTATCCCTCAGATAGCCTTATTATTTTTCCTGATATCCATTTTGGAAGAAATAGGTTATATGTCCAGGGCCGCTTTTCTTTTCGATAGGATCATGCAGATTTTTGGCCTGAATGGCAGAAGTATGGTGGCACTTATTTCCGGAGGAGCTTGTGCTATTCCAGCTATTATGAGTACCAGGACAATTGCTTCCTGGAAAGAACGACTGATTACTATTTTGATAACCCCATTTATCAGTTGTTCTGCCCGCATTCCTGTTTATACAGTACTCATAGGATTGGTAATTCCATCCAGGACAGTAGGTTATATCTTTAATTTGCAGGGATTGGCATTTCTGGGCTTATACCTTTCAGGTATTTTTGCTGCGTTATTATCGGGTTTATTATTGAAATGGTGGATAAAAAGTGATGAACCATCTTTTTTACTGCTGGAATTGCCGGACTATAAATTACCTGTATGGAGAAATGTCGGGCTCACCGTATGGGAGAAAGTAAGGACATTTACGCTTGAAGCGGGAAAAATTATTTTGATCATTTCAATAGCACTTTGGTTTCTGGCAAATAATGGACCCAAAGCTGCCATGGCTGCTGCCGGGAAAGAGGCAAAACGAGAAGCCGCAGAAAGGAAATTATCAGATGAGGAAGCAGATAATCTTACCAAAGCCTACTTACTGGAAACTTCCTATGCGGGAATATTAGGAAAAACAATTGAACCCGTCATTCGGCCATTGGGTTTTGACTGGAAAATTGGAATTGCCTTACTAACGTCTTTCGCTGCCCGCGAGGTTTTTGTCGGTACCATGGCTACTATTTATAGTCTTGGACAAAATGAAGATGAACTGACACTTAGGGAACGTCTGGCAGTAGAGAAAAATCCAGAAACGGGAAAGCCCAGATATGATTTGGCCACCGGTATTTCTTTATTGCTTTTTTATGTATTTGCCATGCAGTGCATGAGTACCCTGGCAGTTGTTAAAAGAGAGACTAAATCATGGAAGTGGCCGATGATTCAGTTTTTCGGTATGACTTTAATCGCCTATCTTAGCAGTTTCATCGCTTATCAATTACTTCAATAATATGTCTTATTCAAAAGAGAGAGCCCAGGAATCCCGGGCGGCCGTCGAGCGATTATATATTGCTATGCGCCATTTATTCATCAGAGGCAGCTATAAGCCATTGGGTATGTCAGGTGAGGCGATGATTGAAGCTTTGATGGTACTTCGACCAGAAATTTATGGTACCCTGTTTCACCCGGAACGGATTGAACTGGATGGTTTATTATATGTTTTTCAACGACTTCCCAAAGGGATAGAATCCTGTCGTTTAATTCGTCTGGTTAGTAGTGAGGGGTATGCCGAAGCCAGATTTCCTTCCCTGATAGCGCCAAAACGGAAGCGGAATGCCTATCGTATTGATACGGAGCAAATGTTTATCGAAATGACCAGAGGGCGCAGTGATATATATGATATCATGACGCACCTTACTTTTTTATACATAGAATCAGAAAAAATCAGGAAAAATAGTATAGATTTAAAAAGCGAAAAATCGAAGGAATGGTCATTTCTTGAAAAATGGGTGCTGGAAAAAAAAGATGAAAATCATGCCGATCTGCCCGTAGCATATACACATCTGAGTACTATTTTGCGCAGAACTTACCAGGAAACCGTATCTGCCTGTCAGAAATTTGAATCCGATCCTCACTTAAATTCACTATTTGAAGTGGTATATTGGATGGGTTTCCTTTCTATGAATGAATCAACGCTTAAAATAGATCGTGAGATTAGTTTTTCGGTCGCACTTAGGGAACATCTCGGGCATCACCTTCACGGGGAATCATGGGCACAGAATATCAAGCAATTTTTAAAGAAAAATAATCTTTTTGATCGCCCTATCCATTTGATAAGTGCCAATATGCATAGCGTTATGAACAGCCTTTATGCACAAAAAGCACTGGAAGGTACTTTCGATGAAGATACTTCGCTGGAAGAAATTGCTAAAATACTGAGCTTAGAGGAAAATGGGCATCTGCGCAGCGCAGTTCATGAATATGCCATCAACCATGGACTTTATCCCATAGAAGATATTTCTGGAACCAATATCCCTGTTCAGATTATAGATGTCCAAAAAATCAGATCCAATAAGTCTGAAAATCATGAAAAATCATTGCTGTTAGTCATGGATTATGCATTCGGAGAACAAGCCTATGAAACTTTTGATGAGCTTTTCAGGCCCTGGGGCGATGAGGAATCTTCCAGAAATCTGTCATTTGCTTCTATTTCAGTTATTGGGAAGGCAGGAATTCTGAAAGGCGTAAAAGGAGATATTATGATTCCCACAGCTCATGTTTTTGAGGGAACCGCAGATAATTATCCGGTCGAAAATGATCTTTCTCCGGTCGATTTTGAAGGGAATGAGCTGGGGGTATATGATGGACCCATGGTTACCGTATTAGGCACTTCTCTTCAAAATAAAGATATATTAAGTTATTTTCTGCATTCATCATGGCATGCCATAGGCCTTGAGATGGAAGGGGCGCATTACCAAAAGGCTATACAGGCCGCTTCAAAAATAAGGAATAACATACCGGTCGATATTCCAACGCGTTATGTGTATTACGCTTCTGATAATCCACTGGAAACGGGTAGTACCCTGGCCTCAGGCAGTTTAGGTCTTGAAGGGGTGAAACCCACTTATTTGTGTACAAAAATTGTACTGCAAAAAATATTCGATTCGCTGGAAAAATAAGGATTGCTTCCAAAAATCATCCTAATAGTCCACCGAAATCTATCATTTTTCAATACGGAATTGGATTAACCCGGCCCATGGGGCTGAAATCAGACCAATAGATCTGCAAAACCAACAGCAAATGTCATTGGGATTTCCCTTTTTATATCCTTTCAATGTATATCTTTATCAGGGTTTTTTAAAAAATAATCAAGATGAAAAAAGTCATTTTACTATTCGCCCTTGCTATATTGAGCCTGAAAGGCATTGCTCAGGAAAAACTCGATTATGCCAGAACATGGGTTTTTCTGGTTGGTGTATTGGAATGGGCAGATGCTGAAACTTTTGCTTCCTTCGATAAAGAAGGCAGGGTGGACGCTAAAATTATGAATTTCTTTGAACAACAAGGGGTTCCCGCCAACCAGATGATGTATTTGAAAGATGAAGGTGCAACAACAAATTCGGTCAGGGAGGCTTTTACCGCATTTTTGAAAAAAGCGAAGAAAGATGATATCCTGTTTTTTTATTATTGCGGACATGGTTATAAAAACACAGACGGAAAAGTTTGTTTCGCTAATTATAAAGGGGCAGATTGGACAGCCGAGGAAATTGTCAGAACCGTAAATGAAAATTTTGCCGGAAATACAGCTTTGTTTACCTCCGATTGCTGTAATTCGGGCGGCCTGGCCAGAGAGGTTCAACAATATAAAACCCGAAATTATGCCGCCCTCAATTCTGTTGTGCCAACAGATGTTTCAACTGGTAACTGGACCTTTTCAAATGCACTGTTATACGCCCTTAAGGGTAAAAATTTCGTTGATACCGATAATAATGGAAGGATTCAGCTCGGCGAACTATCTGAGTATATTGATACCGAAATGGCTGTTGTGGAAGGACAAAAAGCATCCAGTTTTATACCGGTAAGCATGAAAAACTGGACTTTGAGTAGTGGGGTGATACCTAAGGGAAATAGTAATATCGGCGAAAAAGTATTGGTTGATTATAACGGAACTAACTGGCTCGGATTTATAGAGGGGGTAGAAGCCAGTAAAAAGGTAAAGGTGAGATTTTATAGTTATACAAACAACGAAGTTGATATAGTGGAACCATCGAGAGTGAAACCTTTCAGATGTTCCAGTGATTTCCCGATTGGAACAGAGGTAAAAGTGTATAGTGCAAGTTATAAAAATTGGTACCCGGCAGTCGTTTTAAAGAAGTTTTCGTGCCTGCATTATATACATTATGCTGATTATGGCAGCGAATGGGACGAATGGGTATCGCCTGCCAATATTAAAAAATGATAGCGCTTTTATTTAGTAATAATAGTTGACTATATATTCCTTTATCAATTGGGTTATTCTGGATGTTCCCATATCACTGTAATATGGATTCGGAACTGAATAATGATAATCATTTTTTGTCTTCAAGTAGGTCGGGTAGCGTCACTTCAGAGTTTAATTGAAAGTTCAAGGTGTCCTCCAAGTCCAATTTCTACAATTTTTTGTAATGTTGAAATACGAACTTCTTTTATGTTATTCTCTATTTTTGAAATATAACCTTTGTTTGTTCCGCATTTTTCAGCAAGTTCTTCTTGAGTCAATCCTTTTTCAAGCCGTGCTTGTTGAAGGAGAAAACCAAGTTTAAAGGATTCAAAACCTTCCTCAAACTTATCACGTTTTATAGTCCCTTTCTTACCATATTGTTCATCAACAAATTGGTCAAGTGTCTTCAAATTATTTTTCTTTTTCATATTCCATTTTAATTTTTAGTGCTTTTTCTATTTCAGACATTGGTGTTTTCTGAGTCTTTTTCTGAAAACTGTTTGCTAAAACAACAAGTTTGCTTTCGTCAAAAAAGCAGAAAATACGAAAAATATCACTACTCTGTTGAACTCTGATTTCATAAAGGCCATCCGTTCCTTCTATATGTTTTAAGTAGTCAGTCGGAATTTGCTTTTGAGTTTCAATAATTCTAAAAGTCCATAAAATCTTGTCTCTTACTTTCTGCTTCTGTTTTTGGTAGAATTCAAAAAAGTATTCTTTATACAAGGTTACAGTTCTTAGTTTAATTTCACTCATTAAGGGTAAAGATAAATAAAGTTGTCCGAACGAACAACTTTATTTTTACCAATATAAAAAAATGATAACGCTTTGATTAAGTATAAATAGTTTGGCAGATAATCCTGTCCCGGTAGAGTTCTTCGTGGATGCCGGTGAAGGTTGACTTATTTTAAGCAGACTTTCTGGTCAGTGACACGCTTTTTATATTTGGTTTCCAAATTCTTGTGGAAATGAAATAGGGGGAATTCACCAACATTGTCAATTGCCAGGAATGGCTAGTTTACTTTAACCCATAATATTCATACGCTCCAAAATAGCCAACTTTATCTTTCTAAAGTAACAATAGTGAAGTACAAGTCCAAATGGAAGAGAAGCAAAAAATAATATTCATAGGTGGAGGATTTGCAGGAGTGCAGTTTGTCAAGGGTAAAAGTATTGAAACTTAAATAGTACAATTTACTGCTTAAATGAAGCTTAGTGAAACTTAGTAAGTTTATTATTAGCATGCATTTTTACACTCTGAAGTCCCCAATTTCTTGCGGTACTAAAAAGCTTAGGCAGGATGTTCCGGGTTAAATTGAGTCACTACTTTTAATAAATTAAGAATTATTACTTTTTTAGCTGTGATAAGCATAGGTATTTCAACGAAATATACATTTTCTGCATGCTTTTCCCCAATCACTTGAGTCGGTTAAATTTGCCAAATCTACCAGGGGCCATTTTGTTTTACCTGATAAAATCGTTCACCATCAAATCGATAGAGTCCTTGTCCAGTATCCCACCACATTCTTCCCGATATATCTTGAAACATACTTTGAACGCAACAGTTTAAACCGTCTGCAGGTGTAAATACAGTAAACGCTTCTGGATTTGGTAAGGGAATGGAAGGGTCAAATCTTGTGGTACTGCCTCTGGCTGTAACCCATATTATACCCGATCGTTCGATAATTATGCCCCAAAATTCAGTTCCACCTAAGCCGTTTTTGGCTGTTAATTCTGTTAAAGTTTTTCCATCATATTTGCAAATTGGAGAAAAAATGAAAATGTTTGATTTTGTATATAATCGAAAGGGGGAATCAAAAAATTTACCTATTCATCAGATCGTTTCGATGCCAAATGCCGCTTTGGCATACAGCGCAGTATTTTGGTTTGCCGCAAAGGCACTTCGTTCAAGAATGGGGCATACCAGCGTATTTCAAAAAATGAATACGATAAACTTTATTTGAATGATAACATGAATGATTCTTCCTATGTAAATGATA
>Ga0172372_10002842_pt1 | contig 25972 bp, 19 predicted proteins | sample LakKiv5m_2_FD_114544 | JGI IMG/M metagenome (GOLD analysis project Ga0172372, IMG submission 114544) | Freshwater microbial communities from Kabuno Bay, South-Kivu, Congo - kab_092012_9.5m | ecosystem: Environmental > Aquatic > Freshwater > Lake | place: Democratic Republic of the Congo...
CACGACTATCCGGAATTCCGCGTGCGGCAGATTGCCCATCGGCACGACGCCATCTATCCGGCCACGGTCGTCGGCAAACCGCGGCAGGAAGATTTTTATATCGGCGATCTGCTCCAGGAGCTGCTGTCGCCGCTCTTCCCGCTGGTCATGCCCGCCGTGCAGCAGCTGTGGTCCTACGGCGAGACCGGCTATCACTCGCTCGCGGCGGCGGTCGTCAAGCAGCGCTACAAGCGCGAGGCCATGGCCAGCGCGTTCCGGATTCTGGGCGAGGGGCAACTGTCACTGACCAAGTTCCTGCTGCTGACGGATCGGCACGTCGACCTCAAGGATTTCAGGGCCACGCTCGAGCACGTCCTCGCGCGCACCGATCCGCGCACCGACCTGTACGTGTTTTCGAATGTGTCGATGGATACGCTCGACTACAGCGGGCCGACCATCAATGAAGGGTCGAAAGGGGTGTGGCTGGGCGTGGGCGATCCGGTGCGGGAACTGCCCCGGCAATTCCAGCCGGTCGTGGCACCTCCGCGCGACGTGCGCGACGTGCGTGTCTACTGCGGAGGGTGCCTGGTGGTCGAGGCGTCGAGCTATGCGGACGATCGCGAGGCCCCGGGGCGCCTGGCCGCGCACCCGGCTTTTGCCGGCTGGCCGCTGGTCGTGGTGACTGACGATGCTGCGAGGGCAGCGCGCAGCGATATCAATTTCCTGTGGACCACTTTTACCCGCTTCGAACCCGGGGCTGACATTTACGCCGCAGACACGTCGGTCGTGCGGCACCATGTCTGTTACACGCCGCCGGTCGTGATCGATGCGCGGATGAAGCCGTGGTATCCGGCCGAGCTGTCGTGCCGCGACGACATTGCCCGCCGCGTGACCGAGCGGTGGCGCGAGTATTTTCCGCACGACGCGGTCGAGATGGGTGACAGCGAGCGCGGGCACCTTGACTAGCCGCGTGTCTGCCATAATCAGCAGGTGAGCGATACGACCACGCAGGGGATTCGGGTGCAGGTCCGGTCCCGCTACCTGCCCGAACGCAGTGCTCCGCGCGAAGGGCAATACCTCTTCGCCTATCACATCACCATCTCGAACGAGGGCGACGACACCGCGCAGCTCATCAGTCGGCACTGGTACATCACCAATGCCGACGGGCAGACCGACGAGGTCGAAGGTCCGGGCGTGGTGGGTGAACAGCCGGTGCTGGGGCCTGGGATGTCGTTCGAATACACCAGTTTCTGTCCCTTGAAGACCAGTGTGGGGTCGATGCACGGCACCTACACGATGGTCACGACGGGAGGCACGACCTTCGAGGCGCGCATCTCGCCTTTCACTCTGGCCGTGCCGTATGCGGTGAACTGACGATGGCGGTGATGCAGACAGGAGCGCCACGGACAGGCGCGGTCGAGACGACGCGGCGGTCGTCGACGCCGGCCCAGGCCGGAGAGGGCGAGCCGAAGAAGCCGATCAATCGAACGGCCGCATGGCGCGAAGCACGGGCCCTGCTCTATGCCCACCGGCGACGGCTGCTGGTCGGGCTGGTGCTGATGCTGATCTCCCGCCTGTCAGGTGTGGTGCTGCCAGCCCTTTCCAAGTACGTGATTGACGATGTGTTCGGCAAGGGCCGCACCGACCTGTTGCCGCCGATTGCGCTGGCGGCCGGGGCTGCGACGGTGGTGCAGGCCGTGACGAGCTTTGCGCTGTCGCAACTGCTGGGCGTCGCGGCGCAGAAGGCCATTACCGACATGCGCATCCGGGTGCACGCCAAGATCATGCGGCTGCCGGTGCGTTACTTTGATTCAACCAAGACCGGCGTGCTGCTGTCGCGCATCATGACCGACGCGGAAGGTATCAGAAACCTTGTCGGCACCGGTCTGGTGTCGCTGGTCGGCGGCCTGGTGACGGCCGTCATCGCGCTGGGTGTGCTGCTGTATCTCAACTGGCGCCTCACCCTGATCACGGCCGTGGTGCTGGCGGTCTTCGGCGGCGGCATGGCGTATGCGTTCAAGCTGCTGCGGCCACTGTTCCGCGAGCGCGGCAAGATTCAGGCCGAGGTGAGCGGGCGCCTGACCGAAGCCCTCGGTGGCATCCGCATCGTCAAGAGTTACACGGCGGAGAAGCGCGAGGAGCTGGTGTTCACGCAGGGAGCAAATCGGCTCTTCCGGAACATCGCGCAATCGATGACCGGCGTCTCAGCGACGACGGCCGGCAGTACGGTGATTGTCGGTGTCATCGGCGTCATCATGATCTGGATTGGTGGCGGCGACATTCTCGCGGGCCGGATGACGCTGGGCGACTTCATCAGCTATATTTTTTTTATCGGGCTGCTGGCGGCCCCGCTGATTTCCATCGCGAGCATTGGCACGCAGATCACCGAGGCGTTTGCCGGACTCGACCGCATCCGCGAGATTCTCGATCAGGAAACGGAAGATGAGGCCGACGCGGCCAAGGCGCCGCTGACGGACGTGCAGGGCGATATCCGTTTCGAGGGTGTGTGGTTCGAGTATGTCGACGGACAGCCGGTGCTGAAGGACGTGACATTCCATGCCGCGCCTGGAACGACCACGGCACTGGTGGGGTCGTCGGGGTCGGGGAAGAGCACGCTCATCAGTCTGGTGATGGCCTTCAACCAGCCGCTGCGCGGACGGGTGCTGGTGGACGGACGAGACCTGGCGTCGATTCCGCTGCACGACTATCGGTCGCGGCTGGCGTCGGTGCTGCAGGAGAGCTTCCTCTTCGACGGCACAGTGGCCGAGAACATCGGGTATGCGAAGCCCGGGGCCACCATCGATCAGATTCGCGAGGCGGCGCGTATCGCACACTGCGAGGAATTCATCCTGCGCTTCCCGGACGGGTACGACACGATTGTGGGCGAGCGCGGGGTGAAGCTGTCGGGCGGACAGCGCCAGCGCGTGTCGATTGCGCGCGCCATTCTGGCGCAGCCGCGCGTGCTCATTCTGGATGAGGCCACGTCGAGCCTCGACAGCGAGAGCGAGGAGATGATTCAGGACGGGCTGAAGACGTTGCGGGCCGGGCGCACGACCTTCGTGATTGCGCATCGCCTGTCGACGATTCGCAGCGCCGACCAGATTCTCGTGCTCGAGGGGGGGGAAGTCGTCGAGCGGGGGTCGCATGCCGCACTGCTCGAAGTCAACGGCCGCTATCGGCAGCTGTACGACAAGCAGTATCGGCTCGAAACGAACCGGTTCATCAACCCCGGTGAAGACTGGACACCCGCTGACGCCTGAGCCGTGCGGGAACCATCCCCGACGCCGCTTCGTCATGCTGTGAGGGAGTACGTATGAATCAGCAGTGGTACATGGCCGTGGGCGGCCATCAGGTCGGCCCGGTGACGGAAGACGAAATCATCAGCCAGCTGCGCAACGGCACCATCGACGGCGACACGCTCGTCTACACCGCCGGCATGGTGACGTGGCAGAAGGTTCGCGACGTGGCGGCGTTCGCCCCTTTTCTGGCTCACGCGGTGATGGCCGGTGGCCCGCCGCCGCCACCCCCGCCGGGCATTCCCGGTCGGGTGGCGCACGAAATCGACTTTGTCATCCACGGGAATGAGATGCAGTTTGTCGAAGTGGAACTCGACCCGGGCGAGGCCGCGGTGGCCGAGGCCGGCGTGTTCATGTACATGACGCCGGGCATCCAGATGGAAACGATCTTCGGCGATGGCCGTGCCCAGGCGTCGCGCGGAATGTTCGATGCGCTGGTCGGCGCCGGCAAGCGCCTGCTGACCGGCGAGAGCCTCTTCATGACGATTTACCAGAATCAGGGGCAGGGCAAGCAGCGGGTGGCGTTTGCCGCCCCGTACCCCGGAAAGATTCTGCCGATGGACCTCAAGGCCCTCGGGGGCCAGCTGATCTGCCAGAAAGATTCCTTCCTCTGCGCGGCGCGTGGCGTGAGCGTCGGCATCGCCTTCCAGCGGAAGCTGGGCGCCGGGTTGTTCGGCGGCGAAGGATTCATCATGCAGAAGCTCGAGGGTGACGGCCTCGCCTTCGTGCACGCGGGCGGCACCATCCACGCAGTTGACCTGCGTCCCGGCGAAACGCTGCGCGTTGACACCGGGTGTCTGGTGGCCCTGCAGTCGGCCGTGCAGTACGACATCCAGTATGTCGGCAACATCAAGACGGCGCTGTTCGGGGGCGAGGGCATCTTCTATGCGACGCTGACCGGTCCCGGGCGCGTCTGGCTGCAGTCGCTGCCATTCAGCCGTCTGGCCGACCGCATCTACGCGGCCGCGCCGCAGACCGGCGGGCGGCGCATGGAAGAGGGCTCGATTCTCGGCGGGCTGGGCGATCTGCTCGACGGCCGGTAAGACCACACCACAGGTGAGCCCCCGGTCAGTCTCGCGCCGGGGGCATGCTACGATGCCGCGATGTTCCGACTGATCATCCTGATGCTGGCCGCCAGTCTTGGCGCGGCGGACACCACCGAGGGGCAGGTGCGCACCGCCCACCCGGACAAGCGCGGCGTGGCGCTGTCACAGTTTCCCCGCACCATCAAGCTCGCCGACAACGTGTACGGCTACGAAGAGATTCGACAGCCGGGCTTCACCACCGTCAGCCTGTTCGTCGTCGGGGCCGACGGCGTGCTGCTGGCCGACGGGCAAGGCAGCGTTGCCGCGACACAGGCCCTGGTGGATGCCATCAGGGCGGTCACACCCAAACCCATCCGCTGGTATGTCGTCGGGTCGGATCACGGCGACCACACTGCAGGCAACTCGGTACTGCCGAAGGATGTGCGCTACATCATTCATCGCAATTCCCTCGCGCAGATGCAGCGTGATGCGGCCCGGCCTGGGCGTGCGGCCGGCGCACCGCAGGTCGTGGTTCCCCCTGCGGCCATGACGGGTGACACGGAAACGGTCAACGTTGGTGGTATCGACGTGCGAGTGCTGTTTCTCGGGCGGGCCCATACGGGCGGCGACATGATGGTGCACCTGCCGGCGCAACGGCTGCTGTTCATGAGCGAGGCCTATCTCAACCGCGTGTTTCCCGCGATGCGCTCGGCCTATCCGTCAGAGTGGGTGAGCGTCATCGATCGTGCGCTGGCGCTTGACGTCGATCGGTTTGTCCCGGGGCACGGATTCATCGAGGAGTCGCGCGTCTCGCGCGAGGAACTGATCGAATTCCGGAAGGCACTGCAGTTCGTGATTGCCGAAGTGCGGGCGCTCAAGGCCCGCGGTCTGACGGCCGACGACGCCGAGCGGCAGGCGAACTGGGGCCCGTATACGGAATGGTTTCTGCGTGAACAGCAGGCGCCGATCGCCGTGCGGAAGGTGTACGAGGAACTGGAAGGGAGACTGAAATGAGCCAGCCCACTGCGCAGTCGTTTGAGAAGCACGCACACCACCCGGTGCCGACCTACATCGCCTCGCTGCTGTGGCTGGGCGCACTGGTGGCGTGGGTCGGGTCGCGATTTCTGGGATGGGATGCCGCCGATGTGTCGATGGGACTGCTGTTCGGCGCCGTCTTCATGGCCCTGTCGATTGGCCGCATTTACACGGTGCGGCTGCAAGATCGCATCATCATGCTCGAAATGAAGGTGCGCTGTGCCGAGGTGCTGCCGGCCGGCGAGGATGCGCGGCTTGCGCAGTTGACGCCCAAGCAGATTGTGGCCCTGCGCTTTGCGTCGGATGCCGAACTCGGCGATCTGCTCGATCGGGCGATGCGTGAACGTCTGTCGCCCGCAGACATCAAGCGCGCTGTCACGCAGTGGCAGGCCGACTACCACCGCACGTAACTGTGCCTCATTGCTGGATGGCCGCACTGTGACGCCCGAGGAAAAACAGGACGTGCTCAAGCTGCTTGAAGCGCACGAGCGCACTCTCGCTGTCTGTCGGGCGTGTGCCGAGACGACCCGCGACCTGGCGTGGGAAGTCAAGCGCGGCAGTGCCCCGCCGGCCGAGGCGCTGGCGGCGACGGCCGCTGAAGCGTCGCGTGTGCTCGATGATCTGGGCCAGGTCGAATTGATGCTGGCCGAAATGAAGGCGGCCCTCTGGTAAGTGCTCCCGCACGCTGCAAGGGCTGATCACGTGCACAATGTCTGATTCCGTGGTGCTGATTACCGGGGCCGGTGGCGAAGTGGGCCACGGCCTCATCGGTCGACTGTCAGCGGCGGGACGACCGGTGGTGGTGCTCGACCTGCAACCGCTCGCGCCAGCGCTGGCCTGTGGTGTGGCTGCCGAATACACCGGCTCGATCCTCGACGACGCTCTGCTGGTCAGAGTGTTCCGCGAGCACCGTGTGGCCACAGTGTTTCATCTGGCAGCACTGCTGTCGACCAGTGCGGAACGCGATCCGCAGCACGCGCATCGCGTGAACGTCGACGGCACCCTGGCCCTGCTCGACCAGGCGCGACTGGCCGGTGATCGACAGGGGCACACGGTACGGTTCCTGTTTCCGTCGACGATAGCCGTCTACGGGCTGCCATCGCGGGCCATCAAGCAGGAGGCGGGTCGCGTGACCGAAGAGGCCTTTACGCAGCCCACGACGATGTACGGCTGCAACAAACTCTACTGCGAGCATCTCGGGCGCTACTTCGCGCGGCACTATCGCCAGGGAGCCATGGCGGGGACAGTCCCGGCGCTCGACTTCCGCGGTGTCCGTTTTCCCGGACTGCTGTCGGCTGACACGGTGCCGAGCGGCGGTACCTCCGATTATGCGCCGGAAATGATTCACGCCGCGGCGCAGGGGCAGCCCTACGCGTGTTTTGTGGAGCCCGACACCGCGCTGCCGTTCATGGCCATGCCCGATGCGACTGATGCGCTATTGCAGCTGGAACAGGCCCCGTCGTCGTCGCTGACCCGCGCCATGTACAACGTGTCGGCGTTCAGCGCCTCAGCCGAGGCTTGCGCGCGCGCGACCCTCGAGGCCTTTCCCTCCGCTCGCATCAGCTGGTCTCCCGACCCCCGACGACAGGGCATCGTCGACACGTGGCCGGCCGATGTGGATGACACGGCTGCACGGCGTGACTGGGGTTTTTCGCCGGTGTACGACTTCACGCGCACCTTCCGTGACTACCTCCAGCCCGCAGTGACGGCCCGCTACGCGAGCCGCGCCTAGTGGAGGGCGGCCGCTCAGTCATGCGCTGCATCGAGATCGCCGCGCCCGGCGGGCCCGATCAACTGCGCCTCGTCGAGCGACCGTCACCGGTGCCCGGTGCGGGCGAAGTGTGCATCGCGGTCAAGGCCGCTGGGGTCAATCGCCCCGACGTGCTGCAGCGCTACGGAAAGTATCCGCCCCCCCTGGGCGCCAGTGACGTACCGGGGCTCGAGGTTGCGGGTGTCGTCGCAGCTGTCGGTGCCGGCGTGCACCGCTGGCGCGAAGGCGACCAGGTCTGTGCGCTGGTTGCCGGTGGCGGCTACGCCGAACAGTGTCTGGCCCCCGAGGGGCAGTGCCTGCCGCTACCGGATGGTTGTGCCTGGCATGATGCGGCGGCGTTGCCCGAGACCACCTTCACGGTATGGACGAATGTGTTCGAGCGGGGACGCCTCGCCTCTGGAGAATGGCTGCTCGTGCATGGGGGGACCAGTGGCATCGGCACCACCGCGATTCAACTTGCGACTGCGAGTGGTGCCCGTGTGGTATCGACTGCGGGCAGTGATGAGAAATGTGCGGCGTGTCTCGAACTCGGTGCCATCGCCGCATGGAACTACCGCACGGTCGACTGGGCGCAGGCCATCGGCGAACTCACCGGTGGCCGCGGTGTCGACGTGGTGCTCGACATGGTCGGCGGTGATTACACGCCCCGAAACCTCGACATGCTGGCCGAGGAAGGACGACTTGTGCAGATTGCCTTCCTCAGGTCGCCCCGCATCGAACTGGACCTGTCGGTCGTGATGCGCAAGCGCCTGTGGATCACGGGCTCGACGCTGCGCGCGCGATCGGTGGCCGAGAAATCTGCGCTGGCGCAGCGAGTCGAAGCGCACGTCTGGCCACTGGTGGCCGCCGGTCGCGTGCGGCCGGTGATCGCCGCGCGGTTTCCCCTCGCCGAGGCCGCCGAGGCGCATCGCCTCATGGAATCAAGCCAACACATCGGAAAGATCGTGCTCGATGTCAGCCCCTGAGCGGCTGCTGACGGCGCGCTTTGCGCTGATGTTCAGCTTCAGCTTTACGGTCTTTCTGGCCGCCTTCCAACTGCTGCCGACGGCGCCCTTCCAGATTCTGGCTCTGGGCGGAAGCCAGGGCGAGGCGGGGCTCTTCCTGGGGCTGTTGACGTACGCCTCGGCCTTCTCGGCACCACTGACCGGCGCGGTTGCCGATCGCATCGGCAAGCGGCGGATGCTGCTGATTACCTCGTCCGTCATCGCGGTGCTGTCGGCGTGTTACGCCGTCGCTCCGGGGTATCAGTGGATGCTGGGGCTTGTCCTGGTGCACGGCGTCTTCTGGAGCGGGCTGCTCACGGCCTCGGGGGCCTATGTCACCGACCTGCTGCCGCCCACACGGCGCACCGAGGGCCTCGGCTACTGGGGCTTTGCGAGCATCATGGCCGTGGCCGTCGCCCCGTCCGTCGGGCTGTGGGTGTTCGGGCGCGGCGGATGGACCATGGTGTGCCTCGAGACGACGGTGCTGCATGTGCTCATGGCCGTCATTGCGTGGCGGCTGCCCGCGGATCGTCCGCACGTCACGACACAGCCCTTGCGACTCGCGACGCTGGTGGAGTGGCGCGTGCTGCTGCTCGGCGGCACGCTGTTTCTGTATGCGTTCTCATACGGCGGCGTTACGAGCTTTGCGGCGCTCTATGCCGACCAGTTATCGATAACGCCGCGCGCGCTTTACTTCACCATCTTCTCGCTCACCATCATCGTCACGCGGCCCTTCATCGCGCGCTACGCCGACATGACTGATCACCGGCGGGTGATCGTGGTGTGCCTGCTGCTGGTGGCGGCGGGGATGGTGGTCATGTCGATGGCGACGACGCGCAGCCTGGTCATGCTGTCGGCGGTGCTCTTCGGCACAGGCTTCGGGTCGGCCTATCCCGTGATGGTGTCGGCCCTGATGAAGCGCGTCCCGGCCTCGCGACGCGGTGCGACCTTCGGCGCGCTCATCGGCGCCTTCGACACGGGCATCGGCAGCGGATCGATTGCGATTGGCTGGATGGGGCAGTGGTGGGGGCTGTCGACGGCGTACGCAGTTGCCGCCGCGCTGGCAGCGTGTGCCGTGCCTTACTACGTGTGGGCCGAGCGGCGGTTTGCACCGCCGCCCGACTGAGCGTCTCTGGTCGCGCGCCCCGCGTCAGCGCGAGGGTTCATAGGCCAGGATGGGCCGCAGCCACATTTCCGCCTCTGTCACAGGCATGCCGGCGCGTGCCGCATAGTCGGCCACCTGGTCGGCATTGACGCGCTGGATGTTGAAGTAGCGACTGCCCGGGTGCGACAGATAGAGACCGCTCACACTGGCGGCCGGTGTCATCGCGCACGACTCAGTCAGCTCCATGCCGATGGCCCGGGCGCCGAGCACGTCGAAGAGGCGCCGCTTGAGGCTGTGCTCGGGGCAGGCCGGATAGCCGAAGGCGGGGCGGATGCCCTGGAAGGCCTCATCGATCAGCTGTTCGTAGCTGAGAGCTTCGGTCAGGCCCCAGTCGGTGCGCGCGCGCTGGTGCAGATACTCGGCAAAGGCTTCAGCGAGCCGATCGGCCAGCGCCTTCACGAGGATGGCCGAGTAGTCGTCGTGCGCCGCCTCGAAGCGCGTGACGACCTCGTCTGCGCCGAGGCCCGCCGTGACGGCGAAGGCCCCGACATAGTCGGTGATGCCGCTGCCCACCGGGGCCACAAAGTCGGCCAGTGACCGATTGGGCTTGTTGTCGGCGATGACCTCCTGCTGCCGCAGCATCGGGAAGCGGATGACTTCTTCGCCCTGACGGTCGCCGATGCCGTAGAGCACGAGGTCGTCACCGTCTGCATTGGCAGGCCAGAAGCCATAGACGCCGCGTGCGCGCAACTGTCGACCCGAGATGAGGCGTTCGAGCAGGGCCTGCCCGTTGGCAAACAGATCGCGCGCCGCGGGCCCGTGTACGGCGTCATCGAGGATGGCCGGATAGCGGCCCTTCAGTTCCCAGGCGCTGAAGAAAAATGTCCAGTCGATATACGGCACCAGTTCAGCGAGGTCGATGTCGACCTGGCGGGGGCCTGTGAAGGCCGGCACGGCCGGATTGGCATAGTCGAGCACCTGGCGATTGGCCTTTGCCTTGCTGTACGGCACCGTGGGGCGCTCGGCGCGCAGGGCATACTGCGTGCGCAGCGTCTCCTGCGACGCGCGTGTGTCGGCGACGAATCCGTCACGCTGGGTCGGGCTCAGCAGGCTGCCGACGACATCGGTGACCCGGGACGCATCGGGCACGTGCAGTGTGGGGCCGCTGTACTGCGGCGCAATCTTGACGGCGGTGTGCTGCTTGCTGGTCGTAGCTCCGCCGATCAGCAGCGGCATCGTCAGGCCGCGGCGCTCCATTTCCGAGGCGACGAAGACCATTTCGTCGAGCGACGGCGTGATGAGCCCGCTCAGGCCGATGGCGTCGACCCTGTGTGCGACCGCCTCGCTGAGGATGCGGTCGCACGACACCATGACCCCGAGGTCAATCACTTCATAGCTGTTGCAACCCAGCACGACGCCGACGATGTTCTTGCCGATGTCGTGCACATCGCCCTTCACCGTGGCCATCAGCACGCGGCCCTGGGCTCCGCCGCCGGCTGCGGCTTTCTCCTCGGCCATGAAGGGTTCCAGATAGGCCACCGCACGCTTCATGGCGCGTGCACTCTTGACGACCTGCGGCAGAAACATCTTGCCGGCTCCGAAAAGATCGCCCACGGTCTTCATGCCGTCCATCAACGGGCCCTCAATGACCTCGATGGGTCGACCGAGGGCCGCTCGGGCTTCCTCGGTGTCGGCTTCGATGAAGTCGACGATGCCGTGCACGAGGGCGTGGGCCAGCCGCTGTCCTACGGGTGCATCCCGCCAGGCGAGGTCGGCCTCACGACGCGACGCCGAGCCCTTGACCGTCTCGGCAAAGCGGACCATCCGGTCGGTGGCATCGGGTCGCCGGTTGAAGAGCACGTCCTCCACGTGGACGCGCAGGTCTTCGGGAATATCCTCGTAGACCACGAGTTGCCCGGCATTGACGATGCCCATGTCGAGGCCGGCACGGATGGCGTGGAACAGGAACGCCGAGTGCATGGCCTCGCGCACGACATCGTTGCCGCGGAACGAGAACGACAGATTGCTGATGCCGCCGCTGACGCGTGCGCCCGGGCAGGTCGCCTTGATCTGCCTCGTGGCCTCGATGAATGCGAGGGCATAGTCGTTGTGCTCGTCGAGCCCGGTGGCTACGGCCAGCACATTCGGATCGAAGATGATGTCGGTGGGATCGACACCGGCTCTGGTGGTGAGCAGGTGATAGGCGCGCCGGCAGATGGCCACCTTGCGCTCGACGGTGTCGGCCTGCCCGGTTTCGTCGAAGGCCATGACGACCATGGCCGCCCCATAGCGACGCACGGTGGCCGCGCGTTCCAGGAACTCGGCTTCCCCTTCCTTGAGGCTGATCGAGTTCACGATGGCCTTGCCCTGCACACACTTGAGACCGGCGTCGATGACCGACCACTTCGAGCTGTCGATCATGACCGGAATGCGGGCAATTTCGGGCTCGGTGGCGATGTAGTTGAGGAACCGCGTCATGCATGCTGCCGAGTCGAGCATGCCCTCGTCCATGTTCACGTCGAGAATGTTGGCGCCGCCACGCACCTGCTCGAGGGCCACCTCGGCGGCACCGGACCAGTCGCCCGAGGACACGAGCCGCGCAAACTTCCGCGAGCCGGTGACGTTCGTGCGCTCGCCGATCATCTGGAAGTTGGCCTCGGGTCGCAGCACCAGCGCCTCGAGCCCCGACATCCGTGTGAGCGGGACGTGCTGTTCGTGGCGGGGGCGCGGACGCGGGGCAACGCCGTCGACCGCCCGGGCAATCGCCGCGATGTGATCAGGCGTGGTGCCGCAGCAGCCGCCGATGATGTTCACAAAACCGCTGGTCGCAAAGTCACGGATGAGGCCCGCTGTCTCGTCGGGGGCTTCGTCGTACTGGCCGAAGGCGTTGGGCAACCCGGCGTTCGGATAGCACGTCACATAGCCCGTGGCGATGCGGGCGAGTTCGGCGAGGTAGGGCCGCATGTCGCGTGCCCCGAGGGCGCAGTTGAGGCCCACGGAAAACGGGTGGGCATGCTCGACCGAAATGTAGAAGGCGTCGAGGGTCTGGCCTGAGAGCGTGCGGCCGCTGCGGTCGGTGATCGTGGCCGAAATCATGACCGGCAGACGCCGACCACGCTGGGCAAAGGCCGCATCGATGCCCACAAGGGCCGCCTTCGCGTTGAGCGTGTCGACAATGGTTTCGACCAGCAGCAGGTCGACGTCGCCGTCGATGAGGCCCAGAGCCTGGTCGCGGTAGGCCTCGGCCATCTCATCAAACGTGATCGACCGCAGCGCCGGGTTGTTCACGTCGGGCGACAGGGAGAGCACCTTGGTGGTAGGGCCCATCGACCCGGCGACAAAACGCGGGCGGTCGGGCGTACGTGCCGTCCACGCGTCTGCGGCGTCGCGGGCCACGCGTGCGCCGGCCACATTCAGCTCGTACGCCAGGGCCTCGAGGCCATAGTCGGCTTGCGACACCGCGGTCGAGCTGAACGTGCAGGTTTCGATGATGTCGGCACCGGCTTCGAGATACTGCTCATGGATCGTGCGAATCGCGTCAGGCCGGGTGAGCACCAGGATGTCGTTGTTGCCTTTCAGGTCGTGCCCGTGTGACGTGAAGCGCGTGCCGCGAAAGTCGGCTTCGGTGAGGCGGAGGCGCTGCACCATGGTGCCCATGGCCCCGTCGAGGACGAGGATGCGTGAGGCCAACGCGGCTTCGAGTCGGAGTTGTGCGGGTGTCATGGATGTCGGACCTTCCGTCGGCGTGCAAGCGTGCCTGTGGCGAGCAGGACCACAAAGGGATCGCCGGCCGTGCGCGCGCCGACGCGCACCGAGACCTGCGAGAAACCGGCGGCGGTCAGCAGCTCGCCCAGCCGTTCATCGGTGAACCCCAGCCAGACGTCGCCGAGGCGCTGGCGCACCCACGGTTCATCGTGGGCGCGGAGGTCGAGCACCAGCAGCCGGCCTCCGTCCTTGAGCACCCGGACAGCCTCGGCCAGCGCCACGGCCGGGTCCGGGGCGTGATGCAGGGCCTGCGACAGCATGACGAGATCCATCGACTGGTCGTCGAGAGGAATGCGCTCGAGCTCGCCGCGCTTCCAGGTGATGTTGCGCAGCCCGCGCCGTGCCGAGGCGGTGCGCCCCCGCGTGAGTACGTCCGGTGACCGATCGATGGCGATGACCTTGCGCGCCCACTGCGCCGCTTCCATGGCCAGATAGCCCTCGCCACAGCCGATGTCGGCCACATCGAGGGCGGGCAGCAGCATGCCGAGGGCGCGCGACCAGGCCTTCCAGCTGCGGCCCGGCACCAGTTGCCGATGGTCACGGGCATCGGCCTCGGCCCGACGGTCGAAGTTTTCGCGGCGCAGCCGCAGCACCTCCTGCACCCGTGCATCGTCGGCACGGGCGTCAGGTGTCGAGGCTGCCTCGTCGAACTGGGCCTCGAGGGTGGCCCACAGGGCCGGGCGCTCCTGACGGAATGGGGCCGCGACGCGGTAGTAGGTGAAGGTGCCGTCGCGGGTTTCTTCGATCAGGCCGGCGTCTTTGAGGAGACCCAGATGCCGCGACACGCCCGACTGGGCGATGGCCAGGATGCCAGTGAGCTCGGTGACGTTGAAGCGGTCAAGCGCCAGTACGCGCAGCAGCCGCAACCGGGCCGCATCGCCCAGAAGGCGGTAGAGGGCGGACGCCTGTTGCATATACATAAATGTAGATGATGCGATGCTGCCGTGCAAGGGCGATTGCGCCCGGGCATGGCTGCGGAGGATAATCGCCGGGCTGTACAACCGACAACCGTGCCGGGTGCGCAGGCCTGACGGGCAGGCCTTCGACCGGGCACCACGAACGCTGAATCAGGCAGGAGAGGTTGCGCACGACCCATCGCAGGCGATGACGGTCGACGCGATCTGAACGACCATGGGCATCCTCGACAAATTCCGCTCGACCCCGAAGACCAACCACGCCGATCCGGCGGTCCGCATCGAGGCGCTGCGCGCCATCGAGGCCGACGACCAGGCCGCCTTTGCCAGCTTCGCCAAGGACGATGCGGACGCGCGCGTGCGCCGTGCCGCCGTGGCGCGTGTCACCGATCCGGTGGTGCTGGGCGATGTCGTGCGCAATGACGCCGATGATGCCGTCAAGGCACAGGCCCTCGAACAGCTGGTGGAACGCGCCAGCCGCCACGATGTGGCGCTCGCTGGTCCGGCGCTCGAGGCGCTCATGGGGTTGGGGCACGGTCGGGAGCTGGCACAGGTCGCCAAGGCCGACGGTCCCGAGGCGCTGCGGCGTCGCGCGGTCGAGTCCCTGACGGATGCGCGACTGCTCGGCAGCATTGCACGGCACGCCGCTCTGGCCAGCGTGCGGTTGCTGGCGGTGAGCCGTGTGCACGACGCCGGTGAACTTGAGGCGGTGGCCCTGCGTGGCGAGCACGGCGATGCCGCCGTGGCTGCGATGGACGCGATGTCCGCGCCTTCCGCCGAGTGGCTGCAGTCTGCGGCGCAGAAGGCCCGCTCGAAGGCGGCCCAGAAGCGCGCCCGATCGATGGCGCGGACCCTCGAGGCCGCTGCCGCGCCCGTGGTCGACACCTCGGCCGTGGTCTTCAAGGAGGCTGACCAGACACAGGCGCACCTGCTGGTGGGACAGATGGTGGCGCTGCAGTCCGAGTCGGATCCCGGCGCCGTGCGCGACGGCTACGCCGGCACCCGCGTGGCCTGGGTCGAGCTGCTGGCCGATGCCGACGTCGAACCCGCCACGGTTGACGCCTTCGAGGTGGCCTCGTCGGTCGTGCGCGATTGCATTGCGGCCGACGATGTGGCGCGGCTCGAGGCGGAGCGAGCCCGGCTGGCCCGCGAGCACGAGCAGGCCGAACGCGCGGCGGTGTGCGCGCAGGTCGAGCAGCTGCAGGGTGCGGCGATTCCCGACGGCCTCACGGCGGCGCGTGCCGCATGGGACGCCCTGCCTGAGATGCCTTTGGCGTGGGCCGGCGATCTGCAGCGCCGCTTTGACGAGGCCTGTGCCGCGGCGGACAAGCGCCACGAACGGCACGAACGCGCGCGCGACCTGGCCGACCGGGTACCGACGCTGGTGCCCGAGATCGAGGCCCTGCTCGCCGTTGACAATCACGCGGACGCCCGCACGCAGTGGTTTGCGCTCCGCAAGCAGTGGCAGGCGGCTGCCCGCGTCCTCGACCTTGATCCGGCTCTGGTGGCCCGGTATGACGCGGTGGCCGTGGTGTTCGACGCGCGTGAACAGGCACTCCGCGAGTCGAAGGCCGGCGAGCAGCAGCAGAACCTGCAGCGCCTCCAGGCGCTGGTGGCCGATCTCGAAGGGCGCGCCGGCGCGGACGCCCTGACACTCAAGGCCGCCGACGACCTCATGAAGGCCATCAAGCTGGCCATGGGCACTATGGGGCCGCTGCCTACCAAGCAGGACCGCGACGACCTCACGGTGCGGATGCAGGCGGTGCGGACGAGTCTGGCGCCACGCATCCAGGAACTGCGCGAAGGCGAAGAGTGGAAGCGCTGGGCGAATGTGCAGGTGCAGGAAGAGCTCTGCGCGAAGATGGAAGCGCTCATCGCCGTGGCCGACACCGAGCCTGAGAAGGCCGGCACCGAGATGAAGCAGCTGCAGGAGCGCTGGAAGCCGGTGGCGGCTGCGCCACGTTCGCAGGCCACCACATTGTGGACGCGGTTCAAGGCGGCGCAGGACCAGGTCTACGAGAAGTGCAAGGACTTCTTCGCCCAGCAGCAGGTGCAGCGTGCCGAGAACCAGGCGCGCAAGGTGGCCCTGGCCGAGCAGGCCGAGGCGCTGAAGGATTCCACCGACTGGGTGAAGACGGCCGAGGCCATCAAGGCGCTGCAGGCCGAGTGGAAGGCGATTGGTCCGGTGACCCGCGGCAGCGAGCGCGCGCTGTGGGAGAGGTTCCGCGCGGCGTGCGATGCGTTCTTCACGCGCCGCCAGGACGACCTCAAGCAGCGGAAGAATGACTGGACCGAGAACCTGCGCCGCAAGGAGGCCCTCATGGCCGAAGCCGAGCAGCTCTCGCAGTCGTCCGACTGGGAAAAGGCGGCCTCCCGGATCAAGCAGCTGCAGATCGAGTGGAAGGGCATTGGCCCGGTCAAGCGCTCGAAGTCCGAAGCGATCTGGGAACGCTTCCGCGGCGCCTGCGATGTGTTCTTCGAACGGTTCAAGAACCGCGACCAGGTGGCGCTGCAGGGCAAGGTGGCCGACCGCGAGACGGCCGTGGCGGAACTCGAAGCGCTGGTGTCGACCGACGAACAGGCGTCGGCGCCGACGGATCTGTTCGCCCACGTGCAGGCCGCCCGAGCGCGGTGGGTTCAGGCCCCCGAGCTGCCGCGGCATGTGCTGGCCCCGCTGGCCGATCGGGTCAACGCGGCGCTGCTGACGCTGGTGACGCGGTGGCCCGAAGCGTTCGCCGGCACCGACCTCGACCCGACCGCGACACGCGACCGCATGACGAGGCTCATTGCGAAGGTCGAGAAGCTGCTGCCGACCGAGACCGCCGAACCGGCGAAGGCCCTGTCACCGGCTGAGCTGCTGGCCCGGCAGTGGCGCGAGGCGCTCGCCGCCAACACGATGGGTGGCGGGGGCGCTGCCCGACAGGCCGAGGACGCGCGTCAGCGTGCGGCCGAACAGGAAGTGCGCGCCGCGCAGGCGGCCTGGAACCGCCTCGGCCCGCTGGCCGACGAGGAACGCAAGCCGCTGCAGGAGCGGTTCGACCGAACCGTTCGGAAGTTTTTTGAACTGAAGCGCAGGGCGAGCCGGGCGTAAGCCCGGCCCGACTCGTTCACGCGTTCGGGTCTTCCAGGTAGGTGTAGCCCATCAGCGCCTCCTCATAAAAGCGCAGCAGGCGCCCGGCCTGCTGATCTTCCATGCGGGAGGCGTTGACGGCGGCTTCCACGTCACGGCGCAGCTTGCTCATGAGACTTTCCGAGTCGAACTCGACGTACTTGAGCACCTCGCGCACCGTATCGCCCTTGATGATGTGCTCGACGCGCGCGCCGTCCTCGCCGTTGCTCGCCAGACTCACGTGCACAGCATGGGTGTCGCCGAACAGGTTGTGCAGGTCTCCCAGAATTTCCTGATAGGCCCCGACCAGAAACACGCCCAGGTAGTACGGCTCGCCGTTGAAGCGGTGCAGGCGTATCGTCTTTTTGACGTCGCGTCGGTCGATGAATTGATCGAGCTTGCCGTCGGAATCGCAGGTGATGTCGCCGATCACGGCGTGGTTGACCGGATCTTCATTGAGCCGGTGGATCGGCATCACGGGAAACAGCTGCTTGATGGCCCAGCTGTCGGGAATCGACTGGAACAGCGAGAAGTTGCAGAAGTAGGTGTCTGACAGCAGCTCCTCGAGCTGCTGCAGGTCTTCCGGCACTTCGTCCATCGTGTGCGTGAGCTTGCGGATCTTCTCGCAGATGGCCCAGAAGAGGTTCTCGGCATGCGCGCGCTGTTCGAGGGGCAGGTAGCCGCCGCTGAACAGGTTCATTGCCATGTCGAGCGCCTGCTGCGCGTCGTGATACGCCTCGAGTGCGTTGCGCTGGGTCACGGACTGATGCGTGTCCATCAGGTCAATCAGCGGCTGCTCGAAGTCGTCGCAGATGGTGTCAGGCACCGTCTCTGCGCCAAAGCCGCTGGTGCCCAGCACGTTGAAGATGAGCATGCTGTGATAGGCCGACACGGCGCGGCCGCTCTCAGACACGATGGTCGGGTGCGCCACGCCTTCCTCGTCGCACACCGTCTGCAGGTGATAGACGACGTCGTTGGCGTATTCCTCGAGCGTGTAGTTCATGGACGACTCGAAGTTGGTCTGCGAGCCGTCGTAGTCGACCCCGAGGCCTCCGCCCACATCCATGTACTGCAGGCCGGCGCCGTCCTTGACCAGGTCACAGTAGATGCGGGCGGCCTCGTTCAGGGCGTTCTTGATGATGCGGATGTGCGTGATCTGACTGCCGAGGTGGAAGTGCAGCAGCTTGAGGCAGTCGCCCATGCCTCGGCGCTTGAGTTCCTCGTGTCCGCGCAGGATTTCGGTGACAGTCAGTCCGAACTTCGACCGATAGCCACCGGATGACTGCCAGCGGCCAGAGCCCTTCGCCGCCAGCTTGACGCGCATGCCGATGGTCGGACGCACGCCGACCTTCTCGGCATACTCGAGAATCATCTCGAGCTCGGTGTATTTCTCGACCACGGGAATGATGTTGCGGCCCATCTTCTGGGCCAGCATGGCCATCTCGATGAATTCCCAGTCCTTGAAGCCGTTGCAGATGATCGGCGTGTCGTTCGTGGCGAGCGCGGCCACGGCCAGCAGTTCGGGCTTGCTGCCGGCTTCGAGGCCGAAGCCGTACTGCGCGCCGAACTTGAGCACTTCCTCGACGACCTGACGCTGCTGGTTGACCTTGATGGGATACACGCAGCAGTAGCGGCCCTGGTACTGGTGCTGCGCCATGGCCTGCTGGAATGCTCCGTGAATCTCCCCGAGCCGATGCTTCAGCATGTCGGTGAAGCGAATCAGAATCGGCACCGACAGACCGCGCAGCTGCAGACGATCGACCAGATGTTTGAGGTCGATGGCGCGGGCCGGCTCCTTGGTCGGATGCACGAGCATCGTGCCCTCGGGGCTGACCGAAAAGTAGCCCTGGCCCCAGCGGGGCACCTCGTAGAGTTCGGTCGCGTCGGTGGTCGTCCACGGCGCGGTGCCGTGGGCTACTCCGGAGTTGAGGCGCGGGCTGACGAGTGTGCTCATTGTCGAAACGCCAGAATAGCGTTGCCGCTCGCGGAAGTTAAGAAAAATCCGGGGTGGTCACGGCGGGCGTCCCGTCTGGCGCGACAGGAATGGGGTGGCCGGTGGCGTCGACGGCGACCAGCACGACCTCGGCTTCCGTCACCTTGACGCGCTCGCCGCGGTGGCCGGTGCTCCAGCGCTCCGCTTCGACCTCGACCCACACGGTGACGGACGTGCGCCCGACGCGCCGCGTCCCGGTATAAAAATTCACGAGGTCGCCGACGAACACGGGCGCATGAAACTCCACCTCGCGCATGGCGGCCGTGACGTAGCGGTGCGGTGCCACCTTGCGGGCCTCGACCGCCGAGGCCAGGTCGATGTGCGACAGAATCACACCGCCGAAGATGGTGCCGAGCTGGTTCGTGTCCTTGGGCAGCAGCAGGACTTTGATGGCCGGGATGCGTTCAGTCATGCCTGTACTCTACACTTCGAACTGATCATGATTGCGGCATTTGCTCCGGCTACCGTCTCGAATGTGTCGTGTGGCTTTGATGTGCTGGGCTTCGCCCTCGATGCCCCGGGCGACATTGTCATCGCGGTACCCGCGCCGGAACCGGGGGTCGTCATCCGGGCCATTGAGGGCGATGGTGGTCGCCTGTCACTCGATGTCCGAAAGAACACGGCCGGCGCGGCCGTGGCGGCGCTGCTGCAGCACCTGCAGGCGGCGCGGGGCGTTGCCCTCACCATTCACAAGGGGCTGCCGCTCGAGAGCGGCATCGGCTCAAGCGGCGCCAGCGCCGTCGCGGCGGTGGTGGCGGTGAACGAACTGCTCGGGCGCCCGGCCTCAGCAGAGGTATTGCTGGCGTGCGCCATGCAGGGCGAAGTGGCCGGGTGCGGCGCGGCGCACCCGGACAATGTGGCACCCTCACTGCTCGGAGGCTTCGTCCTCGCGCGGCAGGTGTCGCCGCCCGATGTCGTGCGGCTGCCGGTACCCGAGGGGCTGGCGTGTGCGCTGCTGCATCCGCACCTCAGCGTGAACACCGGTGTGTCGCGCGCGCTGCTCGGCGACACCGTCCCGCTGAAGGACGCCGTGCGGCAGTGGGGCAATCTCGGCGCACTGGTCGCGGCGCTGTATACCAGCGACCGCGCGCTGCTGTCGCGGTCGATGGTCGACCTGGTGGCCGAGCCCAGGCGCGCGGTGCTGGTGCCGGGCTTCCATGCCGTCAAGCAGGCCGCCCTCGAGGCCGGCGCGCTGGGATGCTCGCTCTCGGGGTCAGGGCCGTCCATCTTTGCCCTCGCCACCACGGTCGCCGACGCCGAGCGGGTGGGCGCCTCGATGCAGGCAGCGTTTGACGCCGCCTCTGACGTGGGCAGCGATCTCCATGTGTCGCTCGTGGGGCGCGCCGGGGCGCGCGTGGTCGCCCTGCCATGATGTGCGTCAGCACCCGGGGGCGTGCGCCGCGCGTCGACTTCCGCACCGCCGTGCTGGCGGGGCTGGCGCCGGATGGCGGCCTCTATGTGCCCGAGTCGTGGCCCTGCATCGACGCCGACGAGTGGCACCGCCTGCGCGGCGCGTCGATCGCCGACATCGGCACGGCGACCATGGGGGCGTTCATGGAAGGGAGCCTCGACCGCGAATCGCTGCGGGCGCTGCTGGCCGAGGCCTTCAGTTTCCCAATCCCCATCGTGCGCCTGACCGACGACCTGTCGGTGGTCGAGCTGTTCCACGGACCGACGTTCGCGTTCAAGGATTTTGGCGCGCGGGTGCTGGCGCGCCTGATGTCACGCTGGCACACCGATGAGGCGCAGCCGCTGACGGTGCTGGTGGCGACTTCCGGCGATACGGGAGGCGCAGTGGCGCAGGCCTTCCACGGCGTGCCGCGCACCCGTGTGGTGGTGCTCTATCCGCATGGGCGGGTGAGTGCGGTGCAGGAAGCGCAGTTCACGACGCTCGGGGGGAATGTGCGGGCCGTGGCCGTCGATGGCTCGTTCGACGACTGCCAGCGACTGGCCAAGGAGGCCTTTGGCGACGCCACGCTGCGTGAGGCCGCGCACCTGACCTCGGCCAACTCGATCAGCCTCGGACGTCTGCTGCCGCAGATGGTCTACTACGCCTATGCGGCCCTGCAGCACCGCGGACCCGCACCGCTGGCCCTCTGCGTGCCGAGCGGGAACGTCGGCAATCTGGCGGCCGGACTGATGGTGCAGCGCCTCGGGGCGCCCATCGCGCGGTTTCATGCGGCGACGAACGTCAACGATACGGTGCCGCGCTACCTCGAGACCGGACATCTCGAGGTGCGGCCGTCGGTGGCCACCATCTCGAATGCGATGGACGTGGGTAATCCCAGCAATCTCGAACGCGTGCGCTGGATGTTCGGCGATGATCTGGAAGCCGTGCGGCACCTCGTGGGAGGCAGTGCCCACAGTGATGCGGAGGTGCGCGATGCCATGCGCACGCTCGATCACGCCTTCGGCTACGTGGCTGATCCCCACACGGCGGTCGGCTATCTCGGGGCGCGTGTGCACGTGGGTCGGCATCCGGGTGACCACGTCATGGTGCTGTCGACGGCACACCCTGCCAAGTTCGGTGACGTGGTGCAGGAGGCACTGGGACACGCCGCGCCTCTGCCACAGGCCCTGTCCTCAGCGATGGCCCGGCCACGGCTGAACGCGCATATCGTGCCGGCCTTCGACGCCGTGCGGCCCCTGCTGACGCACTGGTAACCAGCGCTACCGCAACCAGGGGCGGGTCACCGACGCATCGCCATCATTGCGCGCGGGCGTGACCCCGATCAGGGCACACAGCAGCTCATAGATGTGCACATTTTCGACGGCCGCAGGACGCAGGCCGGGCCTGAGGCGGGGGCCTGCCGCGATCAGCACGCCCTGCATGTCACGCAGCGCCGGATCGAAGCCGTGTGCGCCGCCCCAGGCGGGCCGCGTGCCCTCGGCACGGGCCGAGGCCGCACGGGCGCGTGTCGTCACCGTCCACCCCTCATCGGCGAGGCCGATGACACCCGGCAGTCGCGGGTGTCCGGCGAGTCCGAAGCGGGCGGGCAGGTCGGCCGACTTCCAGACGGTCAGGTGCGGGTGTCGGCCTGCGAGGGCCGCGTAGACCGCGTCGTTCGAGACGCTGGTGCCCGACAGCGTGAGCAACGGTCCCACTTCGCCGAGGTCGACCGTCGACAGGTCGACGTAGTCGTCGACCACAATCAGCCGATCGGCACTGAGCCCGATCATGCCGTGGTCGCTGACCACGACCCAGTGCACACGATCGGCCAGGCCCAGTCGGGCAGCGCCGGCGATGAGACGCGCGATCTCGGTATCCACACGATTCACTGATGCGGCAATCTCTGGCGCATCGGGCCCGTAGCCGTGCCCGTCGGTGTCGAGATCGCTGTAGTACAGCGTGATGAACGACGGACGCTGGTCGGCCGGCAGGGCGAGCCATTCGAGCACTTGCGTCGTGCGATCAGCCGGCGGAAGGTTGTGGTCGAACGTCCGATAGCGCGTGGGATAGCGTCCGCTGATCGCAATGTCGCTGCCGGGCCAGAACATCGCGGCGGCGCGCTGTCCCTGTCGCGTCACGGTGTGCCAGACGGGTTCGCCCTTCCACCACTCGGGAATGTGCGTCACGGCGGTGTCAGCCAGGCGGAACTGCCCGCGGATCGCCGGGTCGCGCATCACGTTCGACACGATGCCGTGCGCCGCCGGGCGCAGCCCCGTGACGATGGTGTAGTGATTGGGGAAGGTGAGTGACGGAAACACCGGCACCAGGCCTGCCGCGTGCACGCCGCGCTCGGCCAGTTTCGTCAGTGCTGGCGGGCGATGCCGGGCGATATAGTCCCATCGCCATCCATCGAGTCCAATCAGGATCGTGACCGATGAGACATCTGCGGACGGAGTGGCAGGCTGCGCCAGCGGACGCGCAGACACGACCAGAAGCAGGGCGATGATGCACGTGCCGACGAGCGAGCGAATCCGCATCGGTTCACTCTAGCAAATGACGCTATCATCGGGGGCATGTCGTCAGCTGCAGCCGTCACCGCGGCCCCGGAACGGTCCACGATCGATCCTCAGTACACCTGGAACCTGAGCACCATTTTTCCTGACTGGGATGCCTGGGAGGACGGCTTCCGGGCCCTGGATGCTGGCATCACGCGCTACGCGGCGTACGAAGGCACGCTGGCGCACGGGGGCGGGCAACTGCTGCAGGTGTATCGCGATGGCGATACCCTGGGCCAGCTGGCCTACCGCGTCTATTACTACGCGATGCTGCAGCACGACGAGGATCAGCGCAACAACGAGATCAACGCGAAGAAGCAGCGCGTGTCGCTGCTGCTGGCGCGCTGGCAGCAGGCCACGGCGTGGTTCAACCCCGAACTGCTGCAGCTGCCCGTCGATCAGGTGCGGCGCTGGATGGAGGAGTCCGTCGAACTGGCGGTCTATCGCTTTGCCATCGAGGAACTGTTCCGTCAGCAGCAGCACGTGCTCGACCGTGCCGGCGAACGCCTGTTGTCGCTGTCGGGGCCGACCGGCGCGACGGCCAGCGAGGCCTACTCGGCGCTCTCAACAGCCGATGCGCGCTTTCCGACCGTGACGCTGACCACGGGTGAGCGCGTGCAGGTCAGTTACGGACAGTATCGCCGGCTGCTGTCGACCTGTCGCGCGCAGGCTGATCGGCGGGCCGCCTACGGGGCGCTCTACGATACCTACGGTGCGTCGCTCAACACTTACGCGGCGCTCTACAACGGCGTCATGCAGCAGGAGTGGTTCACGGCCCGGGCCCGCGGATTTGCATCGACGCTTGATGCGGCGTTGTACGGCAACGCCATTCCGCCCGCTGTGGTGGAAACGCTCATCAGCGAGGGACGCGCCGGCTCGGCGCCGTTTCGCCGCTACCACGCCCTGCGCAAGCGGGTGCTCGGCGTCGAGCACTATCACGTCTACGATGCGCTGGTCCCGCTCGTCGCCAGCGACCGACAGTACGACTATGACACTGTGCAGTCGTGGATCGTCGAGGCCATGGCGCCACTCGGGCCCGAATATCAGTCGCGCATCCGTCAGGCCTTTGCGCAGCGGTGGATCGACGTGTTCGAAAATCAGGGAAAGCGGAGCGGGGCCTACTCGGCACCGATCTACGGGGCGCAGCCCTACATCCTTCTGAACTATAACGGCACGCTCGATGCCGTCTTCACGACGGCGCACGAGCTCGGGCACTCGATGCACACGCTGCTGGCACATGAGTCGCAGCCTTTCGTCTATTCCGACTACACGATATTCGTGGCCGAGGTGCCGTCGACGCTGGCCGAATCGCTGCTGCTCGACTACATGCTGGCCCATGCGCAGTCGCGCGAGGAACGCGTCGGTCTGCTCGAGCACGCCATCGACAGCATCGTCGGCACCTTCTACAACCAGGTGATCTTTGCCGACTTCGAGCTGGAAGCGCACCGGATGGTCGAGCGCGACGAGCCGGTTACCGCCGATGCGCTGTCGGCGCTGTATGCGCGCACCGCCGAGGTCTACTGGGGCGACCTGCTGGGCCCTGACGAACGCATGCCGCGCACGTGGGCGCGCATTCCCCACCTGTTCCAGTCGCCCTACTACGTGTACCAGTACGCCACCTGCTTTGCATCGACGGCCAGGCTCATGCGCGAGATTGGGGGCGGTGATGCGGCCACACGCCAGGGGGCGGTCGACCGGTATCTGTCGCTGTTGCGCGCCGGCGGCAGTGACCATCCTATGCGCCTGCTGCAGCGGGCCGGGGTCGACCTGAGCCAGCCAGACTCGGTGCGTGCAGTGGTGACACAACTCGACACCCTGGTGACCCAGCTGGAAGCCGAGGTCGGCTGACGGCGGGATCGCCTCGAAATGAGGAGTTGACGAACGAACCGGCACAGAGTAACCTTTCATCCGGATATGCGGATGGAAGTCGAATCGCCCAACATCCTCGACCACATGGCCGCTCTGGCTGACCCCACCCGGGTCAGGATGCTGCGTCCCCTGGAGCAGCACGAGCTGACGGTCACGGACCTCTGTGCGGTCTTGCAGTTACCGCAGTCCACCGTCAGCCGCCATCTGAAGACCCTGGCCGACGACGGATGGGTGCTGTCACGGCGCGACGGCACCAGCCGTCTGTATGCCTTCGCCGGTGACAGCCTCGACGAGGGCGCCCGCCAGCTGTGGCCCGTCATCAGGTCGCAGGTGGGCACGGCCCTCAGTCTCGAGGAAGACGACCGGCGCCTGACCAGCGTGCTGCAGCGGCGACGCGAGAAATCGCGCGCATTCTTCTCGACCGCGGCGGGTGAGTGGGACCGCCTGCGCGTCGACCTGTTCGGCGAGCGGGTGTACCTGTCGGCCCTCCTGGCCCTGCTCGATGAACGGCTGGAAGTGGCCGATCTCGGTTGCGGTACCGGTCAGCTGTCGGCGCTGCTGGCGCCGTATGTCTCGCGCGTGTGGGCGGTCGACGGCTCGGCAGAAATGCTGCAGACGGCGCGCGCGCGCCTGGCCGGGTCCCCGACCGTCGATGTGATTGAGGGCGCGCTCGAGCAGCTTCCCCTGCCTGACGCCAGCGTCGATGCGGCGCTGATTTCGCTCGTGCTGCATCACCAGCCAGACCCGCAGCGGGTCATCAGCGAGGCAGCCCGCATTCTCAAGCCCCACGGGCGCATTGTCATCATCGACATGGTGCCGCACACCCACACCGAGTATCAGCACGAGATGGGCCACGTGTGGCTGGGGTTTTCCGAAGAGACGCTCCGTCGGTATCTGACGGGCGCCGGCCTGGGCAGCGTGCGCTGGACGGCGCTGCCCGCCGAACCTGACGCGCGCGGACCGTCGCTCTGTGTGGCGACGGCACGCCAGCATGCCACGCGGCGGGCGGTCGCCGCGACGCACTGATTCCCTGACACGCACTCAACGAAGGACACAAGGAGCATTCATGGCCACTGCAGTGACGACCGTTCATCCGTTTGATGCCGCCCGTGCGGCGGGACGCGAACCCTTCAAGGTGAAGGACCTTTCGCTGGCCGAGTTCGGCCGCAATGAAATCCGCCTG
>Ga0172372_10002844_pt1 | contig 25967 bp, 26 predicted proteins | sample LakKiv5m_2_FD_114544 | JGI IMG/M metagenome (GOLD analysis project Ga0172372, IMG submission 114544) | Freshwater microbial communities from Kabuno Bay, South-Kivu, Congo - kab_092012_9.5m | ecosystem: Environmental > Aquatic > Freshwater > Lake | place: Democratic Republic of the Congo...
CCGTTCCCGGGCGTGTCCGGGGTCACATTCCTGCCTCGAAAAGGGGCACGCGACCTGCGGATCGTTGCTTGGCGAGGGTGAAATGTTGCTAAATTGTGACGAAGCCGTGGCGCCCGTATGACGGACGTGGACAACGGTGAGTCGTACGAATCCGAACGAGACAGGCCTCGAGCCGCAACCGGAGGGGAGGAAACCGCATGAGTCAGATCATTCTCTTGGTCGTCGGAGCCGCGTGGGCCGCGGTTCTCCTGCCACCGTTGATGCGCGGTCGCCAGGCCAGTCGCCCTCATTCCTCGGTCGTCGACTTCCGTCGCCAACTCTCGACCCTGCAGCGGTCGGTGCCGACCCGGGGGTCCGGCCCCATGCGCATGGCTCGGCCGCTCGCTCCGGCCCCCGCCCGTCCGGTGCGCCGGGTGTCGGCGCCGACGCCGTCCGCCGGTCTCTCGCGTCCGATGTCGCGTCGTCAAGCGATCCGTCAGCGGCGTCAGAACGTGGTGGTGACCCTCGCGCTGTCGACCGCGGGTTCGGCCTTCATTGCGTTCACCACCAAGAGCGACTTCTTCATCTACGTGTTCGTGTTGTCGGCCATGGCGTTGGCCGGTTACTGCTACAAGCTCTCCCAGATGCGACGTTTCGACCAACCCACCCAGGGCTACCGTCGCGACTGGATCCGCGCCGCCTGAGCCGGGCGAGCAACCGCCGGGTAGAGTCGTGTCCGCTCCGAGAGGAGCGCCCTTCCGGGGGGTGTAGCTCAGTTGGCAGAGCGCAACAATCGCACTGTTGAGGCCAGGGGTTCAATTCCCCTCACCTCCACCCGGTGAAACCGATCCGAACGCCTACGCTCGGGTCGTGACATCCATCGAGGTCCCCTCCCGAGTGCACGAGGTTCGTCGGCGTTTCGCCGATCGCAATCCGGAGAGTCGTCGAGCCTACGACGAGGCCCGTCGGTACCTCCCCGGGGGGCACACCAGAACGGTCCTCACCCACCTGCCGTTTCCCCTCACCTTCGTGTCCGGTGAAGGTGCCACGCTCGTCGACGCCGACGGCCATCGGTACATCGATCTTCTGGGTGACTACACCGCCGGGCTCCTCGGGCACAGCGAGCGTCGCGTTCTCGACTCGGTGACCGCCGCCCTCGCGGTGAACGCGAGCGTCGGTGGAATACATCCGGCCGAGGCCCGTCTGGCGCGGCTCATGTGCGAACGCTTCGGCATCGACCGGGTTCGCTTCACCAACTCGGGGACCGAGGCCAACCTGATGGCCATCGCCACGGCGATGATGGCGACCGGACGCCAGCGATTCATGGCCTTCGTCGGCGGCTATCACGGGGGTGTCCTGTACTACGTGAGCGGTCCGGCACCCTGGAACTCGCCGTACGACGTGGTGTTGGCTCCGTACAACGACGCCGAGGGAGCGGTGAAGGTGGTGCGCGAGAACGCCGACCACTTGGCGGCGGTGATCGTGGAGCCGATGCTCGGGTCGGGTGGTTGCGTTCCCGCCGATCCGGCATTCCTGTCGGCGGTCTTCGACGAAGCCCGCGCCGCCGGAGCCGTCGTCATCGCCGATCAGGTGATGACCTCGCGTCACGGTCGCACGGGCATGCTCGGGATGCTCGGACTCGAGGCCGACATCACCACTTACGGCAAGTACATCGGCGGAGGCTTCTCGTTCGGCGCCTTCGGCGGACGTGCCGAACTGCTCGACCAGTTCGACACGAGTCCCGAGGCGGGCCGCAAGAAACCGATCTCGCACGCCGGAACCTTCAACAACAATCTGGCGTCGATGACCGCCGGTTGCACGGTGCTCGGTGAGGTCTTCGACGCCGACGCCGCCGAGCGACACACCGCACGGGGTGAGGACTTCCGCGCCTCGGTGGCCGCGGTCATCGCCCGACACCGGCTTCCGGTGTCAGTGGCCGGATTCGGCTCGATGATGTCGTTGCACGCCTTGGCCGAACCGCCACGATCGATTCTCGACGTCGCGAGGCGCGACGAGGCCCTGCAGGAACTGCTCTATCTGGGAATGCTCGAACGGGGGGTCTACATCGCGGCGCGCGGAATGATGAACGTGGGCCTCGCCCACACCGACGATCAGCTGGCGAGTGCCCTCGACGCGCTCGACGACCTTCTCGGCACCCTCGCGGACTGATCGGAGAACACCTGTGTCGGGGCCGCTCGCGGGAGTCAAGGTCGTCGAACTCGGCGTGTGGGTGGCCGGCCCGGCGGCCGCTGGGGTGATGGCCGACTGGGGTGCCGACGTGGTGAAGATCGAACCGGTCACCGGAGATCCGGCGCGTTCGTTCCAATTCATGTACGGGGGAAAGCCCGCCGACAATCCAGTCTTCGAGCTCGACAACCGCAACAAGCGCGGAGTGGCGATCGACATCACGAGCGACGACGGGCGGGAGGCCGCGTATCGACTCATCGACGACGCCGACGTCTTCGTCACCAACGTCCGGGCGGCCGCCTTGCAACGTTCGGGTTTCGATCATGCGACGCTCGCCGCGCGCAATCCGCGTCTGGTGTACGGGCTCATCACCGGTTACGGGTTGTCGGGCCCCGACGCCGATCGACCCGGCTTCGACATCTCGGCTTTCTGGGCCCGCACGGGAATGGCGCACATGATGACCCCGCCCGGCAACACGATCCCGACCCTGCGCGGGGGGATGGGCGATCACAGCACCGGCGTCACCTTCGCCGGCGCCCTGGCCGCCGCTCTCTACGGTCGCGAGCGCACCGGGAAGGGACAATTGGTCACCTCCTCGTTGCTCCGACAGGGCGTCTACACCATCGGCTTCGACCTCAACATGGTGCTCTCGTGGGGGAGGCATCCGCCCATCAACAATCGTTTCCAGGCGCTCAATCCGTCGGTGAACACCTATCGCTCGGCCGACGACCGGTGGTTCTTCGTGGTCGGCGTCGAGGGGGATCGTCACTGGCCCCCGTTGGCGCGGGTGATCGGCCGCGCCGATCTGATCGACGATCCGCGCTTCGACAGCATTCGCAACCGGGCGATCAACTTCGACGAGTTGCGCACCATCCTGGACGACGCGTTCGCCACGCGACCCATGTCGGAGTGGGAAGCGGAGTTCGAGCGCGAGCCCGACATGTTCTGGTCGCCCATACATTCGCCCGAGGAGATCCTGGCCGACGAACAGCTCGTGCACGCCGGCGGTCTGGTCGACGTTCCGAACGGTGAGGGCACCACGCGAATGATCGCGTCACCGGTCGATTTCCACGGCACGCCCGGTGAGCAACGATCGATCGCCCCGCGTCTGGGCGAACACACCCGTGAGGTGCTGCGCGAGGCCGGTTTCGACGACGACGCGATCGAGCGCATGATCGCTTCGGGAGCGGTGCGCGCCGTCGGCTGAGTCGACGAACGAACACCCACGTCGGGCCGGGCGCGGGAGTTCGGTCAGAGTCGTGGACAGAGTTCGTCGCACAGAGCCACGACCTCGACGGCGCACGACGTGAACTGTTCGAGTTCGCCGCCACCCGGGTCGACCACTTCCTCCCAGGGTTCGATGTCGACCCGTTGCAGTTGGAGCGCGCGCACGCGCTCGACGAGCGATCCCCCGGCACCCAGGTCGCGCGCGAGCCGCTTCAGGGTCGCCGTTCGGTCGGCCGCCTCGGGGTGCGTGCGGCGCATCCACTCGACGTGCTCGGGGGCCAACGCCACCACGAGGTCGGCCGCCTCCACGTGCGCGGGAGTGATCTGCTTGCTCCGATGGTGACGGGCCTCGAGGCCCACCTGGCTCAACGCCTCGCGGGTGCGCCAACTGATCGGTTGACCGTCGACGCTGAAGGTTCCGGCGGTTTCGACCACGATCTCGGGCCGTCGGGCGGTGATCGCCGCGCCGGCCATCACCGATCGCGCGGCGTTGCCGGTGCAGATGACGAGCAGCGAGGGCAACGCGAACGAACTAGTTGATGTCGGCCATCGTCGTGCGCGGCCGCGTGGCGGCGAGCAACGGTCGGATGGCGGCGTCGACGTCCTCCGGTTCGGCCGGCGGCGTGGTGTTGGTGGGTCCGCGGCGCCAACCCTCGGCGATGGCGAGGAACATTCCGTTCGATTCGATGATCTGACCCGTGACGTCCTTGGAGAGCGGAGAAGCCAGCCAGGTGACGATGGGGGCCACCCAACGCGGGTCGAACTTGGCCAGCATCTCGTCGGGCAGCGACAGATCCTCGGTGAGTCGCGTGAGCGCCCCGGGAGCGATGGCGTTGGCGGTCACTCCATAGCGGGCGAGTTCCTGGGCGGCGATCTGGGTGAAGGCCGCGATGCCGGCCTTGGCCGCGCCGTAGTTGGTCTGACCGGGGTTGGCGTAGATGCCGGCCACCGAGGAGGTGTTGATCAGTCGCGCGTCGTTCTGGTGACCTTCCTTCGAGCGGTTGCGCCAGTACTCGGCGGCGAAGCGGCTGGGGCCGAAGGTGCCCTTCAGGTGCACCTTGATGACCGCGTCCCACTCCTCCTCGGCCATCGAGAAGAGCATGCGGTCGCGGAGGATCCCGGCGTTGTTCACCACCACGTCGAGGCCACCGAAGGTGTCGACGGCCTGGTCGATGAGCGACTTGGCGCCGGCGAACGTGGAGATGTCGTCGGTGTTGGCGACCGCTCGACCCCCGGCGGCCTCGATCTCGTCGACGACCTGCTGAGCCGGGCCGGCATCGGTGCCCGAGCCATCGCGCGCGCCGCCGAGATCGTTGACGACCACCCGACCGCCCTGCGCTCCGAGCATCAGCGCGTACTCGCGCCCGATTCCTCGTCCGGCACCGGTGACGATACACACCCGACCTTCGACCATGGTTCCTCGACTCATGTCGTCACCCTATTCGCCACATCGTCCCGGCGACCCGGTCGGGACCATCCGAGCCGGAGGTGCTCGGCCTAGGGTGTCGACGTGAGCAACGAGCGCCCCCGCCGCCTCATCGACGACATGCGCGGAGTCCGATACGGCGAGGTGTTGGCGGTGTTCGAGCGCGAGGGAAAACTCCGAGCCGAGGTGTACGGCACCCAGTTGCTCAACGATTGTCCGGCCGAATTGTGGGACACGCTCGTCGCCACCGACATCGCCCGCGACATGGGTGCCCTCACGGTGAAACTCAACGGTCCGCGGCAGTGGATGCTGGACGGACTCGGCACCAAGGTGGCGCCGGTCGATCCGGTCCTGCGCGAATTCAACGGGCTTCTGATGCGACGGATCGCGGTGATCGATCTCGGAGCGGAGTTGGTCGTCGGCCCCTACAACGTTCGGCACGTCGATCGAGGGGCGCAGTTCTTCTGGGACGCCGGCAAGCCGGTGCACGAGTTGGTCGAACCCGACGGGCGAGCGTGGGTCATGCAAGCGCTGTGCATCGGTGTCGATCCGACCATCAGCGCGGCGACTCTCCCGAACCTCGGTGAGCGTCTCGCCCTGCCCGACGGCTGGACCTACCGAACCCGGGTTCCCGAGTTCGAGTTGATCAGCGACACCACCGGCAGGGTCGCGTCGGTGTTGCAGGACGAGTTCGAGAACTCGTACACGCTCGTCGACGAGTGGTGATCACTCGCGACGTCCTCAGCCGCGCAGAACCCTGGTCTGGGTCGGGTCGAGGTATTCCTCGAGCGCCGTGATGAGTCCGTCGTCGTCGAGATGGACGATCATGCACGTGTGGGCGTTGAGCTCGCCGCCCGGCGCGCGACCTCGAATGGCGGCCTGCCACACCCAGCCGTCATCGGTGACGGCGAACGACCGGGTCTCCCAGCGCAGGTTCTCGATGGTCCGGTGCATCCAGACGAGGGTCTTGCCGGTGTCGGCGTAGGCGATGCTGGTGTCGTCGAAGTTGTGCCACACCGTCGCGCCCGGAACGCACATGGCCATGGTGACCTCCGGTTGCCCGGCGTTGGTGGCGTCGGCGAATCGGTGGTGATGATCGCGCTTCTGTTGGTCGTCGAGGGGCACGGTTCTCTCCTGATGGTCGTTGGTCGTGTCGTTGGTCGTGTCGTTGGTCGTGTCGTTGATTCACGAGCGTCAGGTGGGCACGCCACCGTCGACGGTGATGATGGCACCGGTGGTGTAGGCCGAGGCGTCGGACGCCAGGTACATGGCTGCACCGACGATCTCGTGGGGTTCGCCGACGCGTCGCATCGCCACGCGCCTCATCGCCTGGTCGACCAACTTCCAGTCCCACGCCTTGCTGATGTCGGTGCGGAACGAGCCCGGCATGATGCAGTTCACGCGCACGTGGGGCCCGAAGGTCTGGGCGAGTCCGATGGTGATCGCGTTGAGTCCGGCCTTGGCCGCGGTGTAGGGGACGACGTCGGGGGTCGGGTGGATGGCCGCGATGCTCGAGATGTTGATGATCGATGCGGTGCGGCCGTGGGCGGCCGCGCGTTCACCCATGCGGGTGCCGAGGACGGCCGACAAACGGAAGGGCCCCTTCAGGTTCAGTCCGATCACCGAGTCCCACAGTTTCTCGTCGATGTTGGCGACGTGGTCGTAGAGGGGCGACTTCCCGGCGTTGTTCACCAGGATGTCGAGTCCGCCGAGAAGGTTCCAGGCATCGTCGGCGAGTCCGTCGAGCTCGTCCCAACGACCGACGTGACAGGCTCGGGCCAGCACTCGGCGACCGGTGGTGGCGGCGATCTCGTCGGCGGTGGCCCGGCACGAGTCGATGGAGCGACTGGCGATCATCACGTCGGCTCCGGCCCGGGCGAAGGCCAGAGCCATCTCGCGACCGAGCCCGCGACTTCCGCCGGTGACGAGAGCGGTGCGTCCGGAAAGATCGAACGGGTTGTCGGTCACGGCCCGACACTAGGACGAGCCCTGACCTTCGACCGACTCGACCTTCGACCGACCCGACCTTCGACCGACTCGGCGGATTCACCGTTGGCGTCGGTGGGCGAGCAAACTGTCGTCGTGGAATTCGACGACTCGCCCGACGCAGCGGCGTTCCGTGCCGAGGTGCGCGCGTGGATGGCGGCTCACCTGACGGGCGAGTATCGCCTGCTCGGAACCTCGGCCGAGATGGGGGCCCACGATTGGCCGGTTCGCGTCGCGTGGGAGCAGGAACTGGGACGAGACGGATGGATCGGACTCACCTGGCCACGGGCCTTCGGGGGCCGCGAGGCCACCGTCACCGAGGAGTTGGTGTTCGCTCAGGAGTACACGCTCGCCAACGGACCGCAACGCGCCGGCTTCTTCGGCGAGGGCCTGCTCGGTCCGACGCTCATCACCTTCGGAACCCGCGAGCAGCAGGAGAGATTCCTTCCACCGATCCTTCGCGGTGAGGAGTTCTGGTGCCAGGGTTTCAGCGAGCCCGGAGCCGGCTCCGACCTCGCCGGAGTGCGCACGACGGCCGTTCTGGACGGCGACTCGTGGCGCATCGACGGGCAGAAGGTCTGGACGAGTCAGGCCCAGTTCGCGCAGTGGATCTTCGTGCTGTGTCGAACCGAGGCCGACCAGCCGCAGCACAAGTCGCTGTCGTACGTGTTGGTGCCCATCGACCAGCCGGGTGTGGAAGTGCGACCGCTGCGCGATCTCAGCGGCAACGATCATTTCTGCGAGGTGTTCTTCGACGGGGCGGTGACCGCGGCCGATCTGGTGGTGGGTGGTCGTGGCAACGGATGGAAGACCGCGATGGGCACCCTCGGATTCGAGCGCGGCACGGCTTTCATGGCGCAACAACTCCGCTTCGCCGAGGAGTTCGCACGAGTGCGGACCCTGGCTCGCGACTCCGGCCACGACGGCGACCTCGAGGTGCGCCAGCGTCTCGCGCGCGCCTACTCCGAGCTGGAGATCATGCGCTGGTCGGGACTCCGCAACGTCACGCGCTTCATCGAGGGCGGAGAACCCGGCCCCGAGGGCTCGATCGGCAAGTTGTTCTGGTCGAAATGGCATCAGCGACTGGGTGAACTGGAAACCGATTTGATGGGGGCTTCGGCGATGATCGACCAGGCGCACGACTCACCGTGGCACGATTTTCAGCACACGTTCCTGTTCAGTCGGGCGCACACGATCTACGCCGGCTCCACGGAGATTCAGCGCAACATCGTCGGCGAACGCGTGCTCGGTCTGCCACGCGGTTAGGGGTTCAGTCGCCCGCGGGGCCGCGAAAATCGGGTGCGCGCTTCTCGCGATGGGAGGCGACTCCCTCGGCGGCGTCGGGTCCGCCGAAACCGTAGAACTCGTACGCGAGGCTCGCATCGAAGGCCGGCATCATCGAGCGGTACCAATGGTTGAGGGTGTGCTTGGTGAAACGCAACGCCGCCTGGGCGCCACCGGCCAACTCCACGGCGGTCCGTAGGGCCGTGTCTTGCACCAGTTCGTCGTCGACGCACAACGACACGAGTCCGATCCGCTCGGCCTCCTCACCACTCATCGGGTGGCAGGTGAGTAGGTAGTACTTGGCCTTCGCCATTCCGACGAGCAGGGGCCAGCACACCGCGGCATGGTCGCCGGCGGCGACGCCGAGTCGAGTGTGACCGTCGATGATGCGAGCCGTTCGGCCCGCCACCGACACGTCGGCGAGAAGCGCGGCCACGAGACCGGCCCCGACGGCCGGGCCGTGGATCGCCGACACCAGCGGTTTCGAGAGTTCGATCAGATTGCGCACCAGATCGCGGGCCTCGCGCAGCACGCGGGTGCGAATCTCGTAGTCGTCGACGATCCCGTCGATCAGGTCGAAGCTGCCACCGGCCGAAAAAGCCTTGCCAGCACCGCGCAACAGAGCCACGCGTGTCGCCGGATCGCGATCGACCACCGTCCACACGTCGGCCAACTGCGCGTGCGCGTCCGGTCCGACCGCGTTGAGATTCGGTCCGTCGAGGGTGATGCGCAGGACGCCGTCGGAGGGACGATCGAACCTCAGTTGGTCGAAGGCCGAGTAGCGATCGGTGGGCACGGGATCAGATGCGTTCGATGATGGTGGCGGTGCCCATGCCTCCGCCGGTGCACATCGTGATGAGCGCCACTTGCTTGTCCTGTCGCTCGAGTTCGTCGAGGGCGGTCTGGATCAGGATCGGTCCGCTGCCACCGATGGGGTGTCCGAGAGCGATGGCACCTCCGTTGACGTTCACGTTCTCGGGAGTGATTCCGAGTTCGCGCATGGCCTTCAACGGGATCGCCGCGAAGGCCTCGTTGATCTCCCACAGATCGATGTCGCGGGTGGTCATGCTGGCTCGCTCGAGGCATTTCTTCGACGCCGGAGCCGGTGCCGTGAGCATGATCACCGGTTCGGCACCGGCGACCGCCGACATCACGATCCGCGCCCGTGGCTTCAGGCCGTGGGCGCGGGCGTACTCCGGAGAGGTCACCATGATCACGCCCGCGCCGTCGACGACACCGGAGGAGTTGCCGGCGTGATGCACGTGGTTCACCGAGTCGACCTGCGGGTACACCTGCTTGCACATGTCGTCGAAGGACTTCTCGAAGCCCTCGAGCACCCGACCACCGAGACGCTCGAACGACGGGGCGAGACCAGCCAGTGATTCCATGGTGGTGCCGGGTCGAAGATGTTCGTCCTTGGCCAGGGCCACCGTGCCGTCGGGGTTCACGATGGTCACGAGGCTGCGCTCGAACCGACCCTCCTCCTGGGCGCGCGCGGCGCGCTTCTGGCTCTCGAACGCCAGAGCGTCGACGTCCTCGCGCGTGAATCCCTCGAGCGTGGCGATGAGGTCGGCCGACACTCCCTGAGGAACGAGGGGATACATGGCGCGCAAGGCCGCGTTGCCGACGGTGAAGTCGGGCGGGCCGCTCGGGGCCGGCCAACGCGACATCGATTCGACGCCACCGGCCACGACGACGTCCTGATGTCCGGACTGCACGGCCATCGCGGCCCACGACACCGCTTGCTGACCCGAGCCGCAGAAGCGGTTGATGGTGACGCCCGGGGCCTCGACCGGCCAACCGGCGGCCAACACTCCCATGCGTCCGATGCAGGCGCCGTGGTCGCCGGCGTCGTTTCCGTTGCCGATGATCACGTCGTCCACATCGGCCGGATCGAAGCCCACCCGAGCCTGGAGTCCCTTCAGCACCTGGGCCAACAACTCCTGGGGATGGATGTGATGGAGGGACCCCGTGTCCTTGCCCTTGCCGCGGGGGCTGCGGACTCCGTCGATGATCCAGGCTTCGCTCATGATGCTCCTCGAGGTGCGGCCCGACGGGGAGTCGGGGTCATCCGTGACGGTAGTCGGGACCGTGCCGATCGGTGATCTCCGGCGCGACCCCGGGATGGTGATCAACCGAGGTCGCGCGCTCGAGGTTCCTCGACGATCCGGCCGACCAATTCGTCGCGCGCTCGCGCCACGCGGGACCTGATCGTTCCAACCGGGCATCGGCACACCTCGGCGGCTTCCTGGTACGAGAGACCGAGGATCTGCGTGAGGACGAATGCGTCCCGGCGTTCGGGTTCCAGCGACGCCACCAGCGACGCGACTTCGATGCCGTGGTCGGCCGGTCGATCGGGCGAATCGGAGTTCCTGCGGAGTCGGTCGACGAGATTCGTGCGACGCTGACGTTGACGGATGTGATCGGCCGCGGCACGGCGGGCGATCGAGAGCAACCAGACCTTGGCATCCGAATCGGCCCGAAAGCGTCCCAGAGACCCGATCGCCCGAACGAAGGTGTCCTGAGTGACGTCGTCGGCCGACTGTGAGTCGGTGAGCCAAGCGCAGTAACGCCACACGTCGGCCTGCGTCGCCTCCACGAATCGGGCGAGCGCCCGTCGATCGCCGCGTTGAGCAGCGAGGGCCAGGCCGGTCAGAGACGTCATCCCTCCATTCTGGAACTTACGGAGCCTCTCGTGCGACTCTTGTGGTGTGAGCGACGACGAGACCATCGACGACCTCGGGGAGGCCCGGGATCGTGCGGTTGTCCCGACGCGCCGAGACTTCGGTACGGGACGGAGGGTGTCGGCTGAATGTTCGATTGCGCGCGAGATCGTGTCAGCCGAACTCGACGGCGAGGCCGACCCGGTCGAGAGTGCGCGAGCCGGGACTCATCTGAGCGGTTGCCGGTCCTGCCGGACATGGAGGACATCCGTCGAGGCCCTCCAACGCTCGACACGAGTGCGCGAGGCCGAGTCCATACCGGACCTCACGGAATCGGTGCTGGCCAGAGCGCATCCACCCCACGCCGGTCGGGGTGAGTGGATTCGCTGGGCGTTGGTCGTCGTGGCACTCACCCAATTGGTGGTCGCCCTTCCCGACCTGTTCGCCGACTCGACCGGTAATCCGTCAGTTCACGAGTCGCGCCACGTTGGAGCGATGGCGGTGGCCTGGTCTCTTGGACTGCTGTACACGGCTCGGATCCCGGCGCGAGCCTTCGGAATGCTTCCTCTCGCTGCCGCCCTCGCCGTGACCATGTTCGTGACTGCCGTGGTCGACGTCGTTCGGGGGAGTGCCCCGATCATGGGGGAGTCGGTTCACGTTCTCGAATTGGTCGGTTTCGTCTTGGTGTGGCTGCTGGCGGGATCGCCGGGTCTGCCCGGTCGATACGGACGTCGATACGGACGTCGATACGACCGTCGATTCGGCGGAATCCGACGTCAACCGGGCAGGTCGAAGCCGACGATCGCGCCTCCGTCGGACGAATTCGCGGCGTAGACCTTGCCACCGTGGCGTTCGACGGCATCGGCGACGATCGACAGCCCGAGCCCGGACCCGGGGGTCGATCGGGTGTTTATGGATCGGTAGAAGCGCTCGAAGACGTGGGGTAGATCGACGTCGGAAATGCCGGGACCGCGGTCGCGCACCCGCACGGAACCCCCGTCGACCTCGATCGTGACCGGGGTGCCGTCGGGGCTGTACTTGATCGCGTTCTCGACCAGATTGCCGATGGCCCGCTCGAGCATCGCCGACCGTCCCTCGATGGCACCCCCGCGCAGGTTGCGCACCTCGACGGTTCGCGAGTGGCGTCGTTCGGCGCGCCGAGCCACGCGAGTGGCGATCTCGGAGAGGTCGACCACGGTGGAGGCCTCGTCGGAGTTCTGGCGGTCGGTGGCGAGGTCGACCAACTCGGAAACGAGGTTGGTGAGTTCGTCGAGTTCGCGGCGAATGTCGGCGATCATCGTGGCGCGTTCGCTGACCGGGATCGCGTCGAACATCTCGAGGGTCTCGATGTTGGTTCGTAGAGCCGTGAGGGGCGTGCGAAGTTCGTGGCTGGCGTCGGTGACCAAACGCTGCTGCTGTTCGAGCGACGTCGACAGCGCCGCCGTCATGGTTCGAAAACTCTCGGCCAATTCACCGATCTCGCCCGAACCCGAGGTCGGTACCGGAATCGACAGATCGCGGGTGGATGCGATGTCGGCCGCCACGTTGTTGAGGCGACGCACCGGTCGCACGATCCGAGCGGCGATGAGGTAGCCGAGCAATCCGGCGACGATCACCGCGGCGCCACCGGCCAGGCCGAGGCGAAGCAGCAGACCGTTCAGCACCTCGTCGATCTCGTCGAGGCTGCGACCGGCTTGGATGGCGCCTCGATCCCCCCAGCGGACGGTGATCTCCCGGAAGTCGCCGTCGGTCGTCGACACGGTGTGCAGTCGCCATTCGTCCTCGCCACCGGCGATCTCGAGGTCCTCCTCGTCGATGGGAAGTTCGGGCGAGCCGGCGAAGCAGGGGGTCACCGTGCCGGCGGGAGCGATCAGCTGAGCCGCGTCGATGGGAGCGAGGAGGGCGAGTGGACAGACGCCGTCCGCCGTCACGAACGGATCGTCGTTGTCGTCGTCGTTCTCGTCGTCGTTCTCGTTGTCGTTCTCGTTGTCATTCTCGTCGTCGTTCTCGTTGTCGTTCTCGTGATCGTCGTCGGCATCGCTCCCGTGACGATCGTCGCCGCGTTCCGGATCGGTCACGACCACGTCGCCACGGGCGATGCGCCGAGCCGACTCGCGCAGCGACGAGTCGAGATTGGACGTGAGTTCGGACCTCGTCGACGAGTAGGCCGACACGACACCGATCGACGAGACGAACGCGGCGATGAGGGCCAGCGCTCCGGCGATTCGCCACTTCAGACTCACGCGTGCGGCTCCCAGTTGGCCTCGGGTCGAAGCACGTAACCGATCCCGCGAACGGTGTGGAGCACGCGCGACTCGCCGCCCTCCTCGAGTTTGCGTCGCAGGTAACCGACATAGACGTCGAGCGAACGCGAGCCGGTCTCGAAGTTGAATCCCCACACGCGGTCGTAGAGCACGTCACGTTCGAGCACGATGCCGACGTTCAGCATCAGGAGTTCCAGGAGATCGAACTCGGTCTTGGTGAGCTCGAGATCGCGCGCACCCCGGTGCGCCGTGCGTGCCGCGGCATCGAGCGTCAGATCACCGACCCGCACCACCGTGGACGAGGCCTCCACGACGTTGCGTCGCAGCAACGCGCGGATCCTCGCCGAGAGTTCCTCGAGGGAGAACGGTTTCACCACGTAGTCATCGGCGCCGGCGTCGAGTCCGGCGACCCGGTCGCTCACCTCGTGTCGGGCCGTGAGCATCAGGATCGGCAACGAGCGATACTTCTGCCGAATCAGGCGGCAGGCGGTGAGGCCATCGACGTTGGGCATCGAGACGTCGAGGATGACGAGATCGAAGCGGCCGTGGTCGACGGCCTCCAGGGCCAGGGCCCCGTCGTTCACCGCGGTGACGTCGTAGTCCTGGAAACGCAGCGCCCGCTCGAGCGACGTGCGCACCCCCGGGTCGTCCTCGGCCAACAGGAGGCGTTGCGTCTCGGCCACCTCGCCACCATACGACCGCTCGGCAAGAAGGGTGTAAGAACCCCTTTCTTACGTGTTTCTTGCGCTGGTTTGCGGGTGCTCTTGCGCGAGATGGAGAGGCTGAGCCCATGTCCAACAACAACATGTCGAACGACAAGATGTCGAACAGCAACATCTCGGGCAACAGCGCCTCCCGATTCGTCCCCGTCCTCATCACCGCCGGAGCCGTGGTTCTGGGCGCCGCGGCCGGTGCCGTGGCGTTCGCTCGGGGAGGTGACGAGCCTCTGGTCCCGCCCACCACCGAAGCGTCCTCGACCGTGACGTCGGAGTCGACCGTCGCACCGGGATCATCCGTCGCGACCGACTCCGGCGCGAACGTCGACGAGGCCACATCGGGTGCTTCGATGACGGCGACCGGCGTGGAGGCACAGGGTGCTCCCGCGACTCCCTCGATTCCGTCCGGCGCGCCCTTGGTCGGCGCAATCGGAGCCCCGCCCGCCACCGGCATCGGTGGTGGCGGTGACGACGATGAGCACGACGACGACGATGATCACGACGATGATCACGACGATGATCATGACGACGATGACGATCACGACGACGATCACGACGACGATCACGACGACGATCACGACGACGATCACGACGACGACGACGATCGCGACGACTGATGTCGATGCTCATGAATCACTCGAGCGACAACGGGTCCTCCATGACGACGATTCCGTTGGCGACCCCGCGAGCCGGTCGCCTCAACGACACCGACCTTCTCGCGGTGCTCTCGGCCTTCGCGTTCCTCGTGGTCGGCACCTGGTCGGCCCACGGAGGCCTACGAGCCCTCACCTCGTGGGACACCGCATGGACGTCGGCGGCGTCGTTGTCGGGTCTGCTGGCCTCGGCCCTGGCCCTGGTCGCTCTGGTGCTGGTGGCTCGGCCACGCTCGATCGAGCGCCGGTACGGCCTCGACCGCTTGTTCGTGTGGCACCGGATCCTCGGCGACTCGATGGGTCTACTGCTCGCCGTTCACGTGGCGGTGTCGCTCGTCGCATGGACGCGTGACCTCGGTTTGGCCGACGCGGTGAGTCAACTCACCGGAGCCGAGCCGTACATGGCCCTCGCCACCGTCGGCGCGTTCCTCGTGGGCATGGTGGTGGTGACGTCACTGAAGGCGGTTCGGCGAACGCTCTCGTACGAGACGTGGTGGTTCGTGCACCTGCTCGCGTATGCGGGGTTCGCGATGGCCTTCGGCCACACCATCACCCTCGGCTCGGATTTCGCCGACGATCCGGTGGCTCGCTGGACCTGGATCTCCTTGCACGTCACGGTGGCGGCGCTGCTGTTGTTGTCGCGCTGGGGAAGCCTGGCGATGTCGATCGTTCGCCCGTTGCGGATCCACTCGGTGACCCGCCTCAATGGGGACACCGTCGCGGTCGAGATCGGCGGAAAGTCGTTGCGCGGGCGCAGCGGTGCCGCGGGTCAGTTCTGCTTCCTGCGACCCTTCGCGCGGGGCCTGTGGTGGCAGACGCACCCGTTCTCGCTCTCGGCCGCACCGACGACCGACACCCTGAGATTCACCATCAAGGATCGGGGCGATGCGACGTCGTCGATCGGAGCTCTTCGGCCGGGTCGTCGGGTGGCCGTCGAGGGGCCCTTCGGGGCCGTCACCCCGGACGTTCTGGACGGTCGCAAGGCTCTGTTCATCGTGGGTGGCGTCGGGGTGGCGCCCGCGGTGGCGATGCTGCAGACGCTCGACCGCACCCACGAACCGGTGGTGCTGTACCGCGCGCACTCCGAGTCGGATCTGGTGCACGTGGAGGAGTTGCACGAACTCTGCGAGCGTCTCGGTGGCCGATTGCGCACCTTGGTCGGTCCGTCGGCTCGGCTGGCGGTGAAGGATCCGTTCTCGGTGTCGGTGCTCACGACCGTCGTGCCCGACATCGCCGAACGCGGCGTCGTCGTGTGCGGCCCCGATCGACTCGTCCATGCCGCCCGCGCCGGTGCGAAGGCGTGCGGCGTCCCCTCGTCCGACATCCACTCCGAACACTCCTGGTGGTGAAACCATGAAACACAAACGTGAATCCCTGGCTCGACGCGTTCTGCCGGCCCTGTCGTTGATGGGAGCGAGCGGAGCACTGCTCGCGGCTCTCGATCATCCGGCCGGAGGTCTCGATGCGGCCGCTCCGCCGCCGATTCCCGCGGGTGACGGTTCGTCGACGGTGACCATCGTGCCCAGCGCGGGTTCGTCCGAGGGGTCGAGCGCATCCGTCGTCGAGACCCCGGCCCCGCAGACGACGATCGTTGCTGCTCCGGCGGCCGACGTCCCGGTCGCCGACCCGGTGGCCGTCGAGGTTCCCGTCACCGCCGCGCCCGTGGTCACCGAGGCTCCCACCACGGTGCCCCCGGTGGTGTGCGGGTCGCCGTCGGTCGGACCGACCATCGGCACCAAGTACGGGCCGGTGCAGGTTCAAGCGTCGCTCGACACCAACGGCCGCGTGTGCGCGGCTCATGCGTTGGTGTGGCCCACCGAGGACAACAAGTCGGTTCGCATCAACGATCAGGCGATCCCGCTGCTCGACCAGTGGGCGGTGTACCAGGGCGACACGTCGTTCTCGTCGATCTCGGGCGCCACCATCACGAGTCGCGCGTACAAGGAATCGTTGCAGGCGATCATCGACGGACGCGCCTGATGGTCGACACGGCAACCATTCCCATCGTGAAGCGAGCCTGGCCCGCGATGGGTTCGGTCGTCAGCGTTCACGTTCACGATCGGTTCGAGAGCGACTCCGAGCGTGTCGCCGTCGACGGGATCATCGACGAGGTCTCGGCGGAGATCGAACGTCTCGAGGCGATGTTCTCGACGTTCCGTCCGATGAGCATCGTGTCGCGCATAGGTCGCGGTGACATGCATCTGCTCGATGCCCCGCGCGAGGTGACGGACGTGCTCGACGCGTGCGCCTGGTTGGAGTTGGCGTCGTCGGGTGCGTTCTCGGCCTGGCGGGGTGATCGACTCGATCCGGCCGGTTTCGTGAAGGGTTGGGCGGTCGAACGCGCGTCGCGACTGCTCGACCGGGCCGGGTTGCGTCACTGGATGGTGTCGCTCGGCGGCGACATGCAGTTCGGCGATCCTCCGGACGAAGGCTGGCGGGTCGGCTTGGCCGATCCGCTCGTGCCGGGACGCGTCGCTCGCGGCCTGACCGTGGGACGCGGTGCCGTCGCCACCTCGGGCACGGCGGCGCGCGGACTGCACATCGACGACCCGCGCACCGGTCGTGCGGCCACCGCGTGGGCCTCGGTCACCGTGGTGGGTCCCAGCCTGACCTGGGCCGATGCCTTCGCCACCACGGCGTTCGTGCTGGGCGCCGAGGGTCCGGCGTGGGTCGAGAACTTTCCGGGTCACGCCGTCATCGCCATCGACCGCGATGGTCGCATCGTCGGTTGACCCGACGGATCCAACCGGTCGATGCTCCGTTCGACCTCGAATCAGCGAGTCAGCCGCTCGGTCAGAACTTCCGACTCGCGGGCCCGCAGGGCGATGTTCACGGCGTGTCGTTCGAGTACCTGATCGAGGGTCTTGGCCGACTGCGGGATCGGATGTTCGGCGAAAAACGCGCGGGCGTCGGCGCCCACCTGCGGGGTGTCGAGCAGCTTCACCGGGTCGACCATGCGGATGATCGAGTTGGACGGGAAATTGTCGACCGCGTGTTTCCAGTGCCGCCGAACGAACTCCCACGCCACTCGACCGTGGTTGCGATTGGCGATCGAACGAGCCAGTACGAACGGGGCGTTCTGCGATTTCACGGCCCCCGAGATGGCGAACTCGCAGGTGTCGAGCAACAACTCTTCGTCGTCGAAGTCGGTGAGCGCGTAGAGCCACCGGAGTTGTTCCTGCGGATTGTCGGCCGCGAGGAAGAGTTCCTTCATCCGGCGATGATCGTCGGCATCGCCGGTGGAGGCGACCACCGTAACCGACGCCGAGAGGATCTCGGGATGCACCGAGAAGGACGGATCGTCCAGATGTCGACGGTGCACGACCCGGCAGTGAGCCACCACTTCGGCGTCCCCGCCACTGGTGGCGACGGCGGCCATCAGAAGACCGCGCAATCGTCCGACGAGATCGCTCTCGCCGGCCGCGGGCTCCCAGCCGACGCGGTCGAGCACCGGTCGCAGCAACGAGCGCACCCGATCGCGCAGGATTCCACGGGTCGCGCCGTCGATCAAGCGATCGAGGGAGCGCAATCCGCCCACGATCGACTGCCAGACCGGTAGATCGGACTCGTCCGCGAACGAGGCCACGAAGTCCAGGTAATCGGCGGCCGCCAGACGTCCGGCCACGACCGCGTTCCATGCGTCGTCCACCAACCCGTAGCGGTCGAGTGGCGTGAGCGACGCGATGACCGCGCGATCGATGCGCGAGAGAAGCGAGGTCGAATAGGCGACGCGGTAGAAGCCGTGTCCTCCGGCGTTGACCACCACCACCGACTCGGCGCTCGGCAGGCCGACGATCGTCGACTCGGAGTCCAGCAGGACGAGGGAGTCACGTCCGTTGATACGCAGGTGGACGGGTATCACCCAGAGCCGATCGGTCGGAGGGTCGGGATCGAACGAGAAGATGCTCTGGCGGAGAACCAGATGGTCGCCCTCGGTCGATGCCGTCACCAACGGATAGCCCGGTTGCCAGATCCACGAATCCATCATTCGGCGCACCGGTTCGCCGCCATCGGCGGCGACGGCGGCTTCGATCGCATCCCACAGGTCGGAGGTCTCGGTGTTTCCGTGGGCGTGCGCGGCGAGATACCGACGAATACCCGCGCGGAAGCGATCCGGTCCGAGGTACTGCTCGAGCATTCGGAGCAGCGATCCGCCCTTCTGGTAGGTGAGCACGTCGAACATGCCCTCGCAGTCGGCGGGCGAGCGCACCTCGAACTCCACCGGACGGGTGGAGGTCAACGAGTCGGTCTCGAACGCGGCCGACTTCTCCACCGAGAATCCGGTCCAACGATCCCAATCGGGTCGGTAGGCGTCGACCGCGGCAACCTCCATGAACGTCGCGAACGCTTCGTTCAGCCAAATTCCGTTCCACCACTTCATGGTCACCAGGTCGCCGAACCACATGTGGGCCAGCTCGTGGCTCACCACGTCGGCCACCAACTCGCGCTCGTTGTGGGTCGAGGTCGTCGGGTCGACGAGCAGCAGGCTCTCCCGGTAGGTGATGCAACCGACGTTCTCCATCGCGCCGGCGGCGAAGTCGGGGAGCGCCACCATGTCGATCTTGGCGTCCGGGTAGGGGATTCCGTAGTACTCGACGAACCACCGAAGGCTCTTGGCGCCCACGTCCAGACCGAAGTCGACGAGGTGGGATTTCCCGGGCACGTGGACGATGCGCAGCGGCACGCCTCCCACATCGACGGCCGCGGTGGCCTCCAGGGGTCCGGCCACGAAAGCCACGAGGTAGGTGCTCATGGGCATGGTGTCGGCGAAGCCGACGCACACCTTCGTCTCGCCGCGCGTTCCGGTGATCGGGTCGCGCCGAATCTCCGGTCCGTTCGAGATGGCCAGCATCTCGTCGGCGACCACGAGTTCGGCGGCGAAGACCGCCTTGAAGTCGGGTTCGTCGAAGCACGGGAACGTCCGTCGGCAGTCGGTGGCTTGCATCTGCGAGCAGGCCACCACTCGTTCGACGCCGTCGGCATCGCGGTAGGTGCTGCGATAGAAGCCGCGCAACATGTCGTTCAGGGTGCCTCGGAAGACGATGTCGATGGCCACCGGACCGACGGGTATCTCGTCGATCGCACCGATGAACAGGCGCTCGGTGTCGGTATCGAGGGAGAAGGGTGCCGGCGTGCCGTCGATGTGCACCGACTCGATGTCGAGATCGATCGAGTTCAACACGACCAACCGGCTCGCAGCCAGCACCTCGGCGACGATCACCACTCGGCCGTCGAACGTCGAGTCGTCGAAATGGGGCTCGAGTCGCACCTCGTAGCGATGGGGCAGCACGTGTCGGGGCAACCGGTGCGGATCCAGCGAGTCGCGGTCGGCGGGGGCGGAGACGTCGGTGGTCACCCGGTGAGCGTAGTCGTGGAACCGCACCAACGGCTCGGGTGGCAACTAGCGTCTTGCTCCGTGTCAGCGCGCTTCGACGTGGTCGGTTTCGGCAACGCCCTCGTCGACGTGATCGCCCACGCCGACGATCGTTTCATCGAACGTGAGTCGCTGGTGAAGGGTTCGATGACCCTGGTCGACACCGACCGGGCGTTGCACCTGTACCGGGCGCTCGGTGCGGCCGTCGAGATGAGCGGTGGTTCGGCCGCCAACACGGTGTGCGGCGTGGCCAGTTTCGGCGGGCGAGCCGCCTACATCGGCAAGGTGAGCCATGACGATCTGGGTGACGTGTTCGGTCACGATCTGCGCGCGGTCGGCGTGCAGTTCGCACCGGGGCGCCCCATGGACGACATGCCCACCGGCCGCTGCATCATCGTCGTGACTCCCGATGCCCAGCGAACGATGAACACGTATCTCGGGGTGTCCTCGTTCATGAGTCCCGGAGACGTCGACGAGTCGGTCGTCGCCGACGGGCGGGTGCTCTACATGGAGGGCTACCTGTTCGATCGTGACGACGCCAAGGAGGCCTTCCGACACGCCGCGCGCGTGGCCCACGCCGCCGGTCGCGAGGTGTCGCTCACCCTCTCCGACAGTTTTTGCGTCGATCGGCATCGCGACGATTTCCGGGCGCTCGTGGAGGACGAGGTCGACATCCTCTTCGGCAACGAGGAGGAACTCTGCTCGCTGTACGAACTCGACACCTTCGAGGCCGCGGTGGCCGCGATCCGTCGAGACAGTTCGCTCGCCGTCATCACTCGCGGAGCGGCGGGCGCGTCGATCATCTCCCGCGATTCGATCGTCGACATCGACGCCGAGAGCGTCGCCCAGGTTCTCGACACCACGGGGGCCGGGGATCTGTTCGCGGCCGGCTTCCTCTACGGGTACACCAACGGCCACGATCTGGCCACGTGCGGACGACTCGGAGCGATCGCGGCGGCCGAGGTGATCTCGCACGTGGGTCCGCGTCCCCTGGTCGAACTGCGCACGTTGGTGCCCGGCCGCTAGGAGCCGTGGTGGGTTCGGTTCGATCCGAGGCCGAGCGGTGGTTGGCCGCCGAGCCCGACGACGACGTGCGCGACGAATTGATCGGACTGCTCGCCGGGCCGAGCGAGATCCTCGCCGAGCGCTTCTCCGGTGGTCTCGAATTCGGCACGGCGGGATTGCGCGCCGCGATCGGTGCCGGACCACGTCGCATGAATCGTCTGGTCGTGCGCCGGGTGGCCGCGGGGTTGGCCGATCATCTCGTGGCCGAGGGCATGGCCAACCGTGGAGTGCTCGTCGGATTCGACGCGCGTCGCAAGAGTCGCGAGTTCGCCGTGGACACGGTGCGGGTGTTGGCCGCCCGGGGCGTACCCGCCTGGTTGGCGACCGAACCGGTTCCGACTCCGGTCATCGCGTGGGCGACACCGGAGTTCGGCGCGTCGGCAGCCGTGGTGGTGACGGCGAGTCACAACCCACCTTCCGACAACGGCTACAAGGTCTACCTCGGCGACGGCTCGCAGATCATTCCGCCGATCGATGCCGCCATCGCGGCGGCGATCGACCGCATCGACGCTTGCCGGGTGGAGTTGGCCGCGGTCGATCATCCTCTCGTACGGCGGGTCGGTCCCGAACTGGTCGACCGGTACGTCGAGTGGGCCGCCGGTCGACGGTTGATCGCCGACGCGCCGATCGACCTTCGGGTGGCGCACACCTCGCTGCACGGAGTGGGCGGGGACGTGGTGCGACGAGTCCTGACGAGCGCGGGCGCGCCGGAGCCGATGGTGGTTCGCGAACAGCACGAGCCGGACGGGTCGTTTCCGACCGTGTCGTTCCCCAATCCGGAGGAGCCGGGAGCCATGGACCTCCTGCTCGAATTGGCACGATCGACCGACGCCCACCTGGCGTTGGCGAGCGACCCCGATGCCGATCGTCTCGGGGTGGCGATACCCGATCGGGATTCGTGGCGACGACTGACCGGAGACGAGATCGGCTGGCTGCTCGCCGACCACGTGCTTCGCAACACGTCCGGCAACGATCGGCTGGTGGTGACGACACTCGTCTCGTCGTCGATGCTGGGCAAGATGGCCGAGCGACACGGAGTCGACTTCGCCGAGTGCTCGACCGGCTTCAAGTGGATCGCCGATGCGGCGAGGCGACGTCCCGGCCGCCGTTTGGTGTTCGCCTACGAGCAGGCTCTCGGATATCTGGTGGGGGATCGTCCGCTCGACAAGGACGGGATCACCGCGGCCCTCGCCATGGTGGAGTTGACCGCATCCCTCCGCGCCGCGGGTTCGTCGATCGCGCGACGGCTCGACGAACTCGCGCGTGAATACGGGCGACATCGCACCGCCGAGGTGAGCGTGCGACGAGTTGACGGCCGATCGGCGGTGGATTCACTCGCGGCATCGCCGCCATCGGCGCTGGCGGGGGAGCCGGTGGTGGCGGTGGAGGTGCGCCCGGAGGCGGGTCTCGTGCGTCTGTGGGTCGGTTCGGTGGGCGACGGTGTTCGCGTTCAGATCAGACCGAGCGGAACGGAACCCAAGGTGAAGATCTACGGTGAGGCGGTGGATCGTGATCCGGCCCCGTTCGTCGAGGCCACGGCCTCGCTGATCGGATCCTCAACGGTCCGATCGGGCTCGGATCACTCGGCGCGTCCCACCGGCTGACCATCGATGATCTGATCGAGGTATTCCGACAATCCGTAGCCGACCTTGCCGGAGTGTTCGGCCGACGTCATTTCCCAGCGCGTCATTCCCTCACTGATGCGGGTGGTGAGCCACTCGCCGTCGGGTGTTTGACGGCGATTCCGCAACGGGATCAGGCTCATCACCTCGCCGGTGAACGTCCACTCGCGATCGCTGCGCGACGAGCGCAGCACCGCCTCGATGCGCTCGTGGTACGACTCGTCTCCGCGGAATTCGGTGCGGATCTCGGCGTGATCGCACAGGTGCAACTTGCCGTCCTCCCACACGAAGCCCCCGCGGGTGCCGGGGCCGTCCTTCTTGGCGACGCGCGACAACATGAACCCGAGATCACGATCGAAGTTCGCGGTGAGCCAGCGGTAGTACCAGGGTGCCTGCCAGTAGCGAGGACCCCACGAGTGGTCGCGCAGTCCGAAACCCTCGATCGGCCACTCGCGATCGCCGACCCGAATCGATCCGCGGGCCTCGACCAGTTGCTCGTAGTGACCCTTGGCGAATTCCTCGCCGGGGGCTTCGTGCGGCGTGTCGGGCTCGCCTCCGAACATCGAAGGTCGACCCTGGCCGGAGAAGGTCAGGTGCACCTCGCACTCGGAGTAGGGGTTGTCGGTGAAAGCCTTCTTCGGATCGACCATCTGCTCGGGTTCGCTGAGCACCACCACCTTGCCCACGAAATCGACGCGCAGTTCCTCGAACGGCTCCACCATCGTCCACGTGAGTCCACCGGCATCCAGTTTGTCGTTACCGGAGATGTTGGGACGCTTGAACATGAAGCCGACCGAACCATCGGGGAGGTAGATGCAGACCGTCATCTCGGCGTAGCCCTCGTTGGCCCGGTTGCCCATGCGGAACCAACCCCCGACCTTGTTCGACGGGTCGAAGCAGTTGATGTACATGCTCTCGTTGAAGTTCTTCTCCTGACCCAGTGGGTGCATGTATTCGTCGGATGGATCGAGTCTGACTGCCATGGTCGAGACGGTAGTCGGTCAGAAGAGCGAGAGTTGCTCCCAGGTCACCGCGACGTCGATCAGCGGGCACCAGCGCAACTTGCCGCGTCGTCCCGGTCGGCGTACCTCGAGTCGCTCCGGTCGAAGGGATCGCGCGGCTCCGTGGGAATCGTGCACGGTGATGCTGCCGTCGCGCTCGACGCGGGCGATCCGGCCCTCCTGCCATCGACCTCGATCGGCTCGCTTGAATCGCACCGGTTCACCCGCCACCAGACCGATGCGGCGCAGGACATCGGCCTGCTCGGAGGAGGCGCGTTGGTCGCGCTTCATGGCCGTGGTGTTCCGACCACGCGGGCCTGGAGTTTGCGCATGCCGGCCAGCCAGCGGGGTCGGTCGTCGGCGCGGGCTCGTTCGTACGTCGCGACCTCGGGATGCGGAAGCACCAAGAAGGTCTCGCTCTCGATGGCGTCGGCGACGAAGACGGCCACCTCGGCTGGTTCGAGCACGACGCCGGCGGCCTTCACCACGTCGGTGGCACCGCCCCCCACGCCGTCGGCCCCACCGCCACCTTTGAGCATGTCGGTGTTCACGCCTTGCGGGCAGAGGCAACTGACGCGCAGCCCGCGGTCGCCGTAGGTGATCGCCAGCCATTCGGCGAAGGCCACGGCGCCGTGCTTGGTGACGCTGTACGGAGCCGAACCGATCTGGCTCAGGAGTCCGGCCGCCGACGCGGTGGAGCAGAAGTACCCGTGACCGCGCTCGAGCCAGGCGGGAATCAGGTGCTTGGCCGCCCAGCGGTGAGCGTGCAGGTTCACCCGAAAGGCCACGTCCCATTCGGCTTCGGTGGTGCTCTCGAGCAGGGTACCGCCGCCGATTCCGGCGTTGGCGAAGAAGAGGTCGAGCTCGAGTCCGGATGTCGAGAGCCACTGGCGGGCCGCACCCACCAGATCGATGTTGCCGTTCTCGGTCGAGACATCGGCGGTGATTCCGAGGGCCGACCCCGGCCGTTGGAGGTCGAGATTCCGGGCCGCGGTCTCCACCAGTTCGGACTTCACGTCGGCCAACACGACCGATGCTCCGCGTCGGTGGAACTCGGTGGCCAGTGCGAGACCGATACCGCCCGCGGCTCCGGTGACCACGACGCCTCGTCCGGGGAAGTGCATGGCCGAATCGTAGGTTGCCGGGCTCCGGAGAATGGTTTCCCGACTTCACGCCGGGATCGATCGACGATCGGTGTGGCGGACGACTCTCGTTCCGACGGGTCGGCCGGGATCCCTTCCACTACCATTCACCTCCTCGGAGCCTCGGGACACTAACTTCGCCCACAGCGAAGGGTTCGCCCGAATCCGAGCACTGGGAGAGAACGGGGACGTGACGACATGACGGTGGCTGATCTGCAGGTGGTCGAGATCGATGCGAAGGTCGGCGGCGCCGAGTCGCAGGCGGCGATCATCGCCGAAGCCATCGCCGTGATCGATCGCACGCTGTCCCAGTTGGTCCGTCGTGAGATCGTGTCGGCCGGCGAGATCAGCGATCTCCTGCTCGACGTGCGCAACGTGCTCGGTCGGGCCTGACACACCAGCCGCGCGGCGGGCGTTCGGCGTCTACGCCTTCGGTTTCCTCGTCGGCTTCTTGTTGGTCCGTGGCGTTTTCGTCGTTTTCGTCGTGTTCGTCTTGTTCGTCTTTGTCGATTTCGTCGTCGCCTTCTTCGACCGACTGACCGTCTCGATGAGATCGTCGAAGCTCTCCTTCAAGTGACTCCGTAGTCGCTCGGGATGCTCCACCGCGGCCTGGTCGATGTGGAGACCCATGTCGAGTTGACCGACGTGGGAGAGCAGCGTGAGATTGAAGGCCACCCCTCCCAACGGGCCGAACGGATGATTGGCGACGATCTCGGATCCGGCGACGTACACCGGAATCGGGGTGCCCTTCACGTTCGACGTCGCGAAATCGATCGTCTGGGACTGGAGTCGCGCGACGCGGGTCAGTACCGCCGTGGGAAGCGAAGAAGCGAGCGCCGAGGCCGCGTCGAGGGCGACATCGGCGGTGCCCGATGCCGCGTCGCGGCAAATGGCGTCGACGGTCGCGAAACGCTCGGCGGGATTCATGGCGCCGGTCGGCACGAGCATGCGAGCCAGCGAGAAGGCGTTGGTCGACGAATCGTGTCCAGCGGTGGAGCGACGGGTGCTGACGGCCATCGAAGCCCGCAGTTCGTCGATTGGAGCGCCGACCTCCCGGTGGTAGCGGCCGGCGGCGTCACTCGCCGCCGACAACAACGCGGTGTTCAGTGTTCCGCCGAGTTCCCGTGCGGCATCACGAGTCTCACGGAACGGAACGCGCACGATCTCCATGCGACGGCGAACCGATCGTCCGGTCCAGATGGGAGATCGCGCCGGTTCGACGTCGGTGAGCGTGCCCACCAGCGAGCGCACCGTTTCGATGGTCGACGAGCCGTTGGTGGCGATCTCGGAGGGGTGGGCGATCAGGTCGCGGATCTGCCGGACGAGCGCCAACGGAATCTTCATCGGGCCGGCCAGAAGGTCGCGCCAGAGATCGACC
>Ga0172372_10002846_pt1 | contig 25963 bp, 25 predicted proteins | sample LakKiv5m_2_FD_114544 | JGI IMG/M metagenome (GOLD analysis project Ga0172372, IMG submission 114544) | Freshwater microbial communities from Kabuno Bay, South-Kivu, Congo - kab_092012_9.5m | ecosystem: Environmental > Aquatic > Freshwater > Lake | place: Democratic Republic of the Congo...
ATTTTTTATATTTATATAAAATTAATAAAAGATATACAAACACAGTAATAATTAATGTAATTAATAATAAGAAATATAATATGATTAATATTGTTGAAGGTATAATTGTGTATAATGGTTTAATATTCAGTTTATAAAATAGTTTATCAATATATGATAATCCAATAGTTAAGGGAAAACCATTTATAATATGTTGATATGGATATTCGATAACTTTATAATTATGTTTTTTGACAATAGCTAGACCAGCAGTAAGTCCAGTTTCACAAGATGCTTCCATACTAACACCGCCCATAGTGCTATTAACATAATAACCAGCTAAAAACATATTTTTAGGTAATTCAGAAGGTTGATTCGAAGGCATGTGTTTCATTAATCCTGTGTTTATCGAGAATTTGGGATTGGTAGAAGTAAGTTTTCCATTTTGATTATTTTTAAATTCATACCAATCTTCATATGATATAAAAATATTATCAAATGTTGTATCATGTTGATTGATTAAGTTTTTAATATATTTACTATTTTTAAATTGATAAATACCTTCTTGAATAGCTTCTTCTCTTGAACATTGACTAAGTATTTTTCCAAATAATAGTCCTTTATTATGGTCTAGAAAACCAACATTGAAAACATCATTAATTTGAATATTATTATTTTTACAATTTTTCATAAATTTGTGTGTCCATGTGTGTTTTCGTTGAATTATTAATTTCCAAGGTGTATCAACTAAGACTAATTGATTACATTTTAGTTTAATATTATTATCTAATTTAATTGAGAAATATAAGTTAATTGTATAATAAAGTTGGAGACCATTTTCTAATTTTAATAAACTATTTTTGATTTGAGTATTTAAAAAATATGGTTGTCTAGAAATTATTTTATTTATGTTTTCTAGAGATAATGAGAATACATATTCATCGGATTTTATATTTTTCTCATTTATTATAACTGAATCTATTAATCCATTTGAATTTATAATAATATCTGTTAATTTTGAATTTGTGAATATTTTAACACCATTTTTCTTGAGATAATTTACCCATGGAACGAATAAACTTTCTTGTGTTGGGTATTTAGTAATTCTTGTATTTGTCGGTGTAAAATCATATTTTTTATTATCGACAACTGATAACAAATTTTGATAATAACCAGACAAACTTACCTTATTAGCATCTAATCCTAAAAATGGTCCCAATATTGATTGGATGATTGGATTTTTATTAAAATAATCATATGCGGTAATATCTTGGTAATCATTCAACGCCCTTTCACGGGAAATAGTTAATATATTCATAATTTTATTGATTAAATCAAAATTACTATTTTTAAAGATGATTTTTCCAAGATTATAAGATGAGAGATTTCCATATTCAACATTATTATTTGTATTAATTATACATGGTTCGGATAAATATGTAAAGTTATCATTTGCTTTAATTTCATTAATTATTTTATTTAGATTATGATATGTTGTTCCAAATATACGCCATGAATATTCAATATAACAATATTTTCCAAACATCGACCTTGCTTGACCACCAATATCAGATTCGGATTCATATATATTTATATCTAAATTCGGATATTTACATAAAAAATGAGCCACTGATAAACCAGCAATACCACCACCAATTATAATAACCTTTTTTTTCATTATGTTATTTAATTTATTTACGTTAGTTATTTTATTTATAAAAATATAAAAATTATCGTCAATATATGTAAAGATGGATACAAAAAGAATTATTGTATTTTTATTTGGATGTATTTTAACAAGATGTATATTAGTCTATCTTGCTAAAACATTAGATAAAAAATATCTTAAAATAATGGGTTATATCGCAATACCAATTGGATTATCATTTATGTATTTATATTTCGTTGGTAATAAAACAGCGGATTCCCAATTAGAATGGTTAGGTGATAAAAAAATATGGTGGAATAATCTTCGACCCGTACATGGTTTGTTATATTTATTATTCGCTTTATTTGCTATTAAACAAAGTGAATATGCGTGGGTATTTTTGTTAATTGATGTTATTATCGGTTTATCAGGATGGTTATATCATCATCGAAATAATTTTTAGAAAAATTGGTTATTTTGGGTGGTTATGTAATATTAAAATTGATTCTAAATAAATCATATATTAGTTAATGCCCTAGCATCATAGCGTCATAAAAGGGATTTCAATGTATACCTCATATATGTATATATGTTGGTATCCTTGAAATTCGGATTAGATGTGAATGACTTTCGAGTTGTGATCATGTCATTTCGACGCTTAACCACCTTTTTTTTATGTTTTAATCCAAATTATATTTATAGTAAGTATAAAAATTGATTTATATTCGATGTATATATATTTATTACATGTGCCGTTTGCTACATTTCAGTTCCAAAATGCGTTTTGAAGATTTCTTCAAGGTCTTTGGAAACCAACTTGTTGCGATGGTCATCTTTTCATTTTTGACAAATGAGCATATCGCCATAATGATTAACGGATTATTGGAACAAACAAAACATTCAATCTTTGATATTAAAATAATTGAAGTCTTATTGAATGTTTTGATACCATATCATGAGCATCCTCACTATTTGATGTCTTCATATGTAATTAAAAATATTAGTCTCGACAAGAAACAATCAACAAACAGATGGCTTTGGACACCGGAGAAGTTTTTGAAAAGAATTTCCAATATGCTTAGTCAACTTGAACAGGGAAAACCAAACAAAATACATACAGCGATTATAAGTCTTGAGTTGGGATTTCTTGAAAAGAATCACCTAAGTCAAATATTTAGTCAGTTGGTTGGAGTTGCCGGACCACCATTGATTGTTTCACATCGCACAAATCACAAATGTGATCTTCGGAAAAGTAGATTTCAATACGATCCAGCATTTTCAGAAATGAAAGAATTCTTTTTCACCGAAACACCAGAAAGAAAGAAAGAAATCATGGAAATGATCACAACAATCGCTAACAAACATCGAAATTTGTTTTTGATAAATGATTTGTATGGTGAGAATTCTTTGTGTTTCCTCTTGAAAATCTTTCTCACACTCCCAAAAGAAATGCGTGAAGCCTATCGATTTGTGGATGAGATGATTACCATCAAATACACTTACGAAAAGGGGTTTGATATCAATTCAATTAAAAGTGAAAAAATACCACATGAACATTTGATTGAGATTTTGATGTTTGTTAGTAATCAAATTTCAGATGTTTATAGTAAAAAAAAAGGAAAGTTTCCGTTTGGTTCCTTTCTGAAAATGTTGAATCAAATTCAACCATTTATATATGGGTCTTTTAAAGATTTAACATACAACCAAAAAGACATTTTAAAGTATGGAATTTCTCCAGAACTATTTGATTCAAAATTAGATTTTTACAAATATGACTATAAAGCTTGTAATATAATCTTGGATGGGATTGTAATCAATCTCAAAAATGGTCATAAGATTGTATATAATACAAAACCAGAAAAGAATCCATTTATTATGGATTTAAAAAGAAATTTACCAGCTTATTTTATTCCATTCATTGAAAAGTGTTCTGGGATGTTTTCAGAATCATTTTTATACACAAAACATTAAATAAAAAACATTAAATAAAAACATTAAATAAAAACATTAAATAAAAACCATTAAATATTATTAGTTTTTTTATTTTTTTTATATGAATTACGACGGTCATTAATGAATTTAATTTGTGAATCGGACAAAGAATAATCATTAATATTAATTTGATTCATTTTAATTACTTTAATTTCGAATGTATTAGTTGTATGAAATACTTTCTGGATACCAAAATCTAGAATAACTTTTATACAATTTTTACATGGTTTAGCTTCAATTATATCATAACCATTAATTACAATACCATTGAACCCATCAATATGTTTTCGAAATCGACATACAAACAATCGAAATTTAGAATATTTCCGTTTAATGTCATAAAAGACACCGCCCTTTTTCTATAGTATTTAGAAAACTAAACAAACAATCTTGTTCAGCATGAACCGAAGAAACATCCTCCTTACATCCAGTCAATCCATTAAATTGTGTTTCACGGGGTGAATTTGTCGCGATATTAACAATTTGTTTACCATTAATTAAAAATGCTCCATATTTAAACGGCATTGTGTTTGATTCAATCATAGGCATAATAGACCCAATATGATTAATAAATTCCTTGCTTTGATTTGACAAAAACATTATGATAGATATATCTTGTTTAATAATACTTTTAGTTTAGATATAATAATAATATTTAAATTAAATCAATTTTAAGTGATAAATGTTAATCTAAAAGTCTCTTTTTTGTCTAATTTATCTCCAAAACAAACCATAAAATTGAAAATTATTATTATTGTTATTATTATTATTTACAATTAGAAAATACAACAATAATGTCAATTGCGAATACTATCACCGATAGAATATCAAATATTCGTATTGTAATTTGTCCAGATGAAATTCCCCTTCAAACAAATCAACGTAAAGGATTTATCTATATAGGAATACATCCAAATTATGCTATTCAGTTTGGATTTCTTGATATGAATAACGATGGTTATCAATGTGAATTGACATGGGGACAAAATAATAGTTGGTTATTTTTGGGAAATGATCATATCCAATATCAAGGAAATGGGATTGATTCTATGCGTAATAAGATTTTTCAACTAACAGGATTTTATGTTCCGATGGATCCCATTTTTACACCACAATATCAACCTTAATTTTTATATACATGAATATTTTTTTAGTCTATTTTGTATTATAATATATATAAAAAATGAAATAATATAAGGTTCCGTCGATTCGTCACTTTACAATGTGATGACCCAAACCAACCTTTAATTTTTTATTATGTTTTTATTATTTTTTATTATGTTTTATTTTTTTATTATTTAATCACATATTTAATCACATCACATATTTAATCACATCACATATTTAATCACATCACATATTTAATCACAAATTTAATCACCATTTATTGATAATGGTTTACACATAAAATCTGGTTCAATGGTTGAATTGTTCCAAATAGATATATTTAATCTGGGATTTTTTAATTCTGAACGTATTTGTTGATTAGCATTTCGAAGTTGATTATATGTATCACGATTTACACCAATTCGTAATGAGTAATCTGGTTTATTTGAAAATGGGTTAATTTTAGTATAAACTATATTTCTGATTGGATGATTAATATTTGTAGATTTTAGATCAAAAATATCACTTAGATGATTAAATATAATATTTTTAGTTATGTACAAATGACTTCCAGATTTAATTGTCATAGCGTATTGAATTATATCATTATATAATGTTTCAATGGAGACTGTATTAGAATTATTATCAGAAAGATAACATGATCTAGATAAATAATCATCAATAATATATTTATATGAGTCATCATCATTTGTATGTATTTTATTATAGATATTATCAATATTAATGAATTTTTTAATTGAACTAATTATATTTGGAATTGTGTTTTCATCTAAGGCATAACCGCTTCCAATTTGACTTAATTTGAAATTAAAACAATTAGAAAGTTCATCATCCCATTTAACTGAATATGTAAGACCAACTGTTATTTCGGGAAATAATGGTTGATTTTGTAAATAAATTTTACTTAATTCATTCGACATTATTAACATTTTACGTTCCCATAAAGAATTACTTATATATATAATTTCCATAATATTTGGATTATTAATAATATTATAATCTTTTTCGGTGGTAATTTCTGGTGTATCTAATGTTTTTGTAATTATATGTTCACCAATTGGTATTGATGAATAATTTATATTAATATTATTATATAAATCATATTCTCCAAAACTATTAAATGGGGCATAATTTAAACCACGACCACGTCTAACAAAACTAAAACCATCAACATCAAAAGATTGAGTTTCAGGGCACATAAACGTTCCATTATTTATTGTTCCAAAACTCATATTTTCATTTAAAATATTTTCTTTAGGTTCAGTTATTAAGTTGTTAATATTGGATTCATGTTTAGTTTCTTCCCATAAACTTGATGTATCAGATTCATTATCTGAATCTTCTTCATTTGGCATAAAAAATGATTTTATATGATTAGAAATATTTGATAATAATGAAACCGGTTTTTCATCATTTTCTAAGTTATCATTTTCTAAGTTATCATTTTCTAAGTTATCATTTTCTAAGTTATCATTTTCTAAGTTATCATTTTCTAAGTTATCATTTTCCAAGTTATCATTTTCCAAGTTTTTATTATCCAAGTTGTTATTAAATAATTTTTCGATTTTTTTAGAAATATCATAAATTTCGTTAATATAATTTACAAATTTTTCAATTTCAAAATCATTAGTTATTACATGAAAATTTGGGGTTTTATTAAGTGATGGTAAATATTTCTTAATACATTTTTGGATTTCGAGTGAATCATGTAATTTATAAGATTTGACTTCAATTTCTGGAATAATATCTGAAAATTGATTAAGTTTAATATTGACAAGTAATTGATAAAATTTTTGATGTAAAATCAAAATTTCAGAATTAGTTTTGTCACTAATAATTGACTTAACAATTTTCTGGTTTTGTTTTCCAGCAGTTGGGTAGATATTTGAGTAGATTTGATGAAGATAAAGAGACATCCTTGTCTTAATTTTTATTCTTCGGTTTATATATTATTATATAATATATTATTTTAATAAAAAAAATAAACGCAACAAATTTTAATTTTTGTGTCTAGAATTAAAAAATATTAGAAACAAAATTTATTCTAGATATAATTTTTCTTCAAGTGTTCCTCTAGAAATATATTTATGAACAATTATTAAATTATTTTGATTATTAGTAAATGATTTACATCTAGAAATGATTGCTGTATCATCTTTATTTATATGATTACCTTCTAATATAATAGGTGAAGTAATAAAAATATGACTTGCTTCAATAATAACATCTTCTCCAAATGGTATTTGATGATGTGGTAATAAAACAATTTCTTTATTTGTGTTGTTTAATAATGACCAATCATATGTTTTAATTTGACAATTTATATCATTTAAACTTCCATTGAATAAAATTGGATTAAAATTCTCTTCCATTAGTATTATGTATAAATTTTCTAAAAATTCATTATATGGTGATGATATTACTATTCTTTTTTTATCAGATGATTTAGTATCGTTAAATATATCATTTAAATCATTAATAATTTTGGTTATTTTAGAACCATATTTTTTAAATTTTTTAAAGGAAATATATTCATCAATATTATCTAATCCAATTCTGAAAACCGAAATATCATAAATATCAATATCTGTTCGACAATAAGGACATTTAGGTTGTGTATCAGACATGATTAATATTTTAAAACAATTCCCACATATTAAATGCCAACATTTAGTAATAACAACAATATCAAATGGTAGATAACATATACAACATGGTTCTTCTATTTTTTTTTGAAAATAATGGTCATCAAGCATTTTTAATTTTGTATTTGTTGTATCATCAACACATAAGTTTGATTCTAGAGTATATTTAAAATTTTTTAATAATTGATTTAAGGAAACTATTTTATGATTTATAAAAGTTTCATTATAAATACTTTTATTAAAGTCAGAAGGTGTTATATATGATGCGATAGTTAATAATTTTTCATGTTTTGTATTATTTGTTATAGCTTTATTATAAATTAATTTCTGAATTATATCTAAATCAACATATTTATATTCAATTATATGATTCGGTTTTGATAATATACTAATTAAATCACTACGATATAAAAAGCTTTCTATTATATTTTTAATTTCTTCCATAGTGAGATTATACACGATTTTAATTAAATTATCATTTCCAGATAGAAATTGTAAATATGATTCAAAATTACATATTCCATCTTTAAATGGTTGATGTGTTATAATCCACCTATAATTACAACAAAAATCCGTAAAATCAAGTCCATTATGTCTTATTTTGCGTCCAGAACCATATAAATTATTCGGTGTTGAATAATATTGTGTCAGTTGATCATGTCCGATATCAATTATAATACGATTCCACCAAATTGTATTCAGATTAATAATATTTTTAATAAGTGAAGTTGAAACTATTACAAATTGATATTTTGTTAATTGTTCTAGATTATTATTAATTTTATTGTAATCTTTTTGAGAAGAAATTGTAATTATTTTATTTGATATACCGATAATTCTATCAACATCTTTTCTCCATAATGAAACATATTTTAAATTAGTGATTATTAAATTATTCCCTGTTGATGGATATTTTGGATCATATGGTTTATTTAAAAGAAAATGTATCATTGATAAGCGATTTAATACATCATCTGATTCTGAAAGAATACCACCAAATAATTTGACAGTATAATAATAGTCTGATTTATATAATGTTTCTTGATTATATAATTTATTTTCAATAGAGTGATAAAAATATTCTTGATTATTTATATTAACATGTCCCATTTCGGTAAAATAACCAATTTGAAATGATAATGTATTTTGACAAACTTTATCTTCAATCTCATTCATCCATTTAATTGATTTTCTTTGATGTGGATATAATTGTATATTAAGAGAGTCTTCAATTGATAATTTATTAAGAATAAATGGATCATCACTCAATTTTGTTAATTTAATAAATGATTCATAATTTTTTATTTTTTGATTATTTTGTTGAAATGGAATTTGTCGTGATTTGAGATACATTGATAAATATGTATCCAATTCACCAATTGTATTTATTTTATCATATAAATATTTACTTGAAATATAATATAATAGATTGATTTCATCATGTAAATTATCATTTTCCTTTATTACAAATAAATGTAATCCTATCATATTTGGTTCTTCCAAAACTTGTAAATAATCATCTTGACTAGAAATTGGAATATCTAAAGTTGTCATTTCATTAATTCTGATTTTAAGTTTATATAAATATTTATTTATATATCGGTTATCTGAATTTTTAACTTGTGTGATAAAACCATCCGATATATTAGACATTTCAAGTGATTTATTAAGATGGAATAATTCAATTGGATGAAAATTTGAAGGTATTGTTAAACAGTCAATTAATTGTTTAGTTAATATTAATTGTATTGAGTTATTATCACTATTATCGAATGTTTGTAATATAATTTTTTTTGAAGATAATAATATCCAATCCTGATTAAAATTATCTTTTTCTGTTAAATATGGTTTTTCTAGATCTTTTATAAAAAAATCTGGATATGAATATTCAATTATTTCATGTGATTTCATTTTAAATATTTTAGATTACATAATTTAAATTTATATACAGTTTTTTCTAGACAGTTTTTTCTAGAAAACATTTTTTGAGTAAAAATCTGAGTCAAAAACAAAATTTTAATTATTTTAGTTAAAGGCTTAGGGAATTCAATTACAAGTCATTCTAGAGACAAATTTTACAAATAAATTATTTTAGATAAATATTTATGTCTCATATTTTCAATTAATTGATTATCATTAAAATTTATTATATTAAGTGAATTTGGGAGTTCTGGTAATACACTTAATTTATTCCCTTCACAATAAAGTATTTGAAGTGAATTAGGAAGTGCTGGTAATACGCTTAATCGATTAAAACTACAATAAAGTTCTTTAATTGAATTAGGAAGTTTTGGTAATACACTTAATTGATTACGACTACAAGAAAGTTTTTGAAGTGAATTAGGAAGTTTTGGTAATACACTTAATTGATTATATTTACAATGAAGTTTATTAAGTGAATTAGGAAGTTCAGGTAATACACTTAATTGATTATCATAACAATAAAGTGTTTCAAGTGAATTAGGAAGTTCTGGTAATACACTTAATTGATTATTTCTACAATTAAGTTCTTTAAGTGAATTGGGAAGTTCAGGTAATACACTTAAATAATTATTTCCACAATAAAGATATAGAAGTGAATTGGGAAGTTCTGGTAATATACTTAATTTATTATCTTTACAATTAAGAATTTGAAGTGAATTAGGAAGTTTAGGTAATGAAGTTAAATTTTTATATGAGCAATAAATATAAATAACATTATTATAATTCGGAATTTCATTAAAATTATCATATTCATAATAATTATTACCAAAAAAATATGTGTAAAAATTTGGTTTGTATTGAACTGTTATTTTCATTTTTGATTAATTTATATATTAAAAAATAATTCAATTCAATTTTTATTATATGTCTAGAATTAATAATATGTCTCTAGAATTAATTATAAATAATATTTTTTAAATAATTATATTGATAATCTTTTCTAGATATCATTTTATTATCTATTTTATATACAGAGTTATTATACCATAAGGATTTAATTGAATCATGAAGTTCAGGTAATATAGTTAATTCATTATTAGAAATCCATAGAATTGTAATTTCATTTGGAATTGTTGGTAAATTAGTTAATTTATTATAACGGCAATCAAGTGTTTGAAGTGAATTAGGAAGTTTAGGTAATACATTCAATTGATTACTGTAACAATAAAGAATTCTAAGTGATTTAGGAAGATTTGGTATTATAGTTAATTTATTTATCCCACAATCAAGTGTTTTAATTGAATTAGGAAGTTCGGGTAATATAGTTAATTGATTATCAGTACAAGATAGAGTTTGTAATCCATCCGGAAGTTTAGGTAATGATGTTAATTTATTACATTGACAAAATAGTTCTATGAGTGAATTAGGAAGTTCAGGTAATACAGTTAATTGATTATTATAACAATGAAGTATTTGTAATCCATTAGGAAGTTTTGGTAACACAGATAAATAATTATTATTACATTCTATATAAACAACATTATCATAATTTTTAATTTCTTCAAAAGATTTATATTTATATATAGTAGTATCAAAAAAATATCCTAATAACCATGATGGTTTATATTTAACTATTATTTTCATTTTGATTAAATTTTGATTAAAATTGATATAAAAATATAATTAAAATCAATTTTTTGAAATTATTATATGTCTAGAATTAACATAACCAATAATAAAAAAATGAAATAAAAAATAACATAAAAATATTTACGATTATGATTTCACATAGAATTAATTATAAATAATATTTTTTAAATAATTATATTGATAATCTTTTCTAGATATTAATTGATTATAAGGACAATTAATATATTGAAGTGATTTCGGAAGTTCTGGTAATGAACTCAATTGATTAGAATAACACGAAAATTCTTTAAGTGAATTCGGAAGTTTAGGTAATATTGTTAATCGATTATTATAACAAACAAGTGTTTGAAGTGAATTAGGAAATTCCGGTAATACACTTAATTGATTATTGGAACAAACAAGTATTTTAAGTGAATTGGGAAGTTTAGGTAATGATTTTAATGAATTCCAATCACAATGAAGTTCAACAAGTGAATTAGGAAGATTAGGTAATACACTTAATTGATTATTGGAACAAACAAGTGTTTTAAGTGAATTCGGAAGGTTAGGTAATACACATAAATTATTATTATCACAATAAAGTTGTTTAAGTGAATTGGGAATTGTCGGGAATATTGATAATTGATTATGACTACAACGGAGATATTTAAGTTTTTTTGGTAATTTTTTCAATGTATATGAAAAATATTGTATTTTAGTTAAATTAATAATATAATGTAAATAAATAATATTATCATAATTAGGGATTTCTGTAATATTATTATAGTTATGATGTCTATTATTACTGAAAATAGATTTTAACCAATTTGTTTTGTATCCAACAATAAGTGGCATTATTGATTGATTTTGATATGAAAATATAATAAAAAACAATTTTTGATATATATGTCTAGAGTTAATCAATAATTAATCAATCATATTTTTTTAAAATAATTATATTTGTAATTTTTTCTAGTTATTAATTTATCATCTATTTTATACACTATATTTCTATCACAATCACAAAAACAGTTAAAATGTCTTTCAATTTCAAGAAAGTGAAGTTCTTTAAGTGAACTAGGAAGCTCAGGCAATACACTTAATTGATTACCAGAACAACTAAGTTTTTCAAGTGAAATAGGAAGTTCTGGTAATACACTTAATTTATTATTTATACAAATAAGTTCTTGAAGTGAATTAGGAAGTTTTGGTAATTCATTTAATTGATTGGCAGAACACCTAAGTTTTTGAAGTGAATTAGGAAGTTCTGGTAATACATTTAATTGATTACATCCACACTCAATTTCTTTAAGTGAATTAGGGAGTTCAGGTAATAAACTCAATTGATTAAAATCACATACAAGTTTTTCAAGTGAATTCGGAAGTTTTGGTAATTCACTTAATTTATTGTCAAAACACCAAATTATTTGAAGTGAATTAGGAAGTTCTGGTAATTCACTTAATTGATTACTAAAACAATAAAGTATTTGTAATCCAATAGGAAGTTGTGGTAATATAGTTAATTTATTATTTGAACAATCTAAAACAATAATATTATGATAATTAGGAATGTCATCAAATGAATTATATTTATAAGTTTTATTATTATTGAAAATAGATTCTAACCAATTTGTTTTGTATTGAACACAAAGTGTCATTTTTTGATAATTTTTGATATAAAAATACAGTTAAAATCAATTTTTTGAATTTACCACATGTCTAGAAGTGATAAATAATTTTATATAAATATTTACGATTATGATCTCTTATAAAATCATAATAATAAAATTTGAATATTTGAAGTGAATTAGGAAGTTCAGGTATTACACTTAATTCATTATCTTTACAATTAATATATTTTAGTTTTTTTGGAAGTTCAGGTAAAAAACTTAATCGATTATTTTTACAAGAAAGTTCTTGAAGTTCGCTAGGAAGTTTTGGTAATGAACTTAAATTATTATGTTTACAAGATAGTTTTCTAAGTGAATTAGGAAGGTCAGGTAATGATGTTAATGAATTCCATTCACAATGAAGTTCAACAAGTGAATTAGGAAGGTCAGGTAATGATGTTAATGAATTCCATTCACAATGAAGTTCAACAAGTGAATTAGGAAGGTCGGGTAATGAGGTTAATAGATTATGACTACAATCTAAATAAATTACATTATTATAATTTAAAATTTGATTAAAATTACAGTAATCATAATCATCTATATATTGATTAAAAGTAAAAATATGAGATGTAAAATATCGAAAAATATTATGTAATGAATTTTTTTTGTAGCGAACTGATATTTCCATTCTAACAATTTAGATTAAAAAATGTAAAAAAAAATGTAAATAATTTCAATTTTTTATATCATATGTCAAGCAGATTTATTTCATCAATAAATAAGTTTATGATATTTGTTTTATTTTACACATTTGAAGAATAAATGATTTTATAACAATGAATTTTTTCGTTTCTGGTTATCATAAATGTATTCGATTGAACGTAATTCAAGTTCAGTATTACGTAATTCAGAAGCTAATCTATCACGTTTTAATGATAATGTATTAATTTTCATTTCAAGTTTTTTCAATTCAATTAATGGGTCTAATTCTTCTTCAATATCAGTTTCATTTAAACCTTCAATTATATAATTCTTATTATTACCATCATTTAAACACGCTATATTATTAATTTTATATGTCATTGAACGACACATTGCTTCTTCACATGTTCCTTGACAATAAACTATTCTTTGTCTAACTGGTGTTCGACCTTTAGCCCTAAAAATGCGTCCCAATGCTTGTAAAACATTAGAAGCACTCCAAGATGGAGAAATAATACTAACTCGTGGAAAATTTCCATTGATATCATGAAGAGAAATACCTAAACCTCCAGCCTTTACATTAGCAATAATAATTCTTTCTTTATCATTTTGAAATAAATCTATTAAAATATCTCTTTCCTCTTGTGTTTGTTCTCCATATATAAAATTAGTAGTTTTTAATGCTTGACCTATAGCAAATAATGATTCAGTAAAATTTACAAATATAACTACGGAATTACCCTCATCTAAAAATTGTTGTGCTAATTCTACAATTGTTGGAATTTTAATAAATTCAATTTTTTGTCTAGAATCTGTAATTTTTGCGAAACCTCTCATTTTATTTTTAGTTTCATCGACATCATTATCATGAGAATGTTTTTCTTTTAATTCTTCTTGTCCTTCTTCAATAATTTTATATAAATTATCAATTTCAAGTGCTTCTTTCATAAAATAAGCTTTCGCGATTATTTGATTATCTGGAAATAAATCTCCAAGTTCCTTAATCGACATTCTAGATGCGTATTCAGGAAATATAAAATGACGAATTCCAACCATATGATTTACAAATGTTTTACCAATTTGATTATACCAATTATTTAATTCTTTAGAAGTTTTGTAAAATCCCATCAGCAAACCATAATTTCTGAATGATTCTAAACTATCACAAATTGTAGCACTTATTATCATAATATTAATATTTACACATTCAATTAAACTTGTTAATAATTGACTATTAAATGTTTTATTATTTTTACATGAATGTGCTTCATCGATTATTATAATAATATCATTTGGTAAATTCCATACATATGAATCTATAATATCTTGTTTTCCACGTCGATTTGTTATCATAACCTTTTTCGAATTTATAAATGGACATGTAATTTTTTCTTTCCATCGATTATAAAAACGACAATTTTTAATTAACTCATAATTGGTTATTCCATATAAACTTTCATGATAATCAAAAAATTCAATTACGTTATACCAACTCGTAATAACCGATTTTGGACAAATAATTAATGGTTTTAAACCCAATTCAATACATGTCGCAATTGCCGTATAGGTTTTACCAGTTCCAGTATCTGACGCATCTAAAACACGATGATGTTTCTTTAATGAATTTATTAAATTTTGCGTATGATTTAATTGATATGATAGTAATTTATCTTTTATTTTATCTGATAATGATGTCATATTATTATATCTATCTTTATACAATTATCTTTATATATTTATCATTTATCTTTAATGTTATCAATAAAAATAATAATAAAAATAATAAAAATAAAAAAAATTAGATAGGTTAATTAATCATCATCACCATCATCTGTGGTTCCATCTGACATGGTATCCGAATCAGGACTATCATTCGACGTGATGACCTTAAAGTCAACATTGAAGGACTTGACATTGCCTTCACGTGTCAACTCAATTCTGACACATGTCTTATTCTCAGTTGACATCATGTCTGCCCGATTTCCAATCAGGAAGGACTGGACAGACATATTCGGATCAGTGTCAAAGAGAAAACGCAAATGATTAATCAGAAGGCTTGATTCGAATGTGTAAGCCTTCTTCGTGTCCGTGTCGTAAAATGTCAAATAATGACAATTCCAAAACGTGCTCAATTTAGGAATCAGAGCCAACACACACAACAAACGCAAATTCGTCAGTGTGAAAGGGAAGCCATCCTTGAGATTTCCAGACTTGACCTCGCCATATACACGACAATGATTACAGCGATAGTCGCCAAATGGTCGCGTTTCGCCGGCGACAGGTTGAAATGGTGTCTTACATGCGGGACACACTGGATTCAAAGTATACAACTCCCTTTCAGCTTCGACTCCACGTCGACAAGCTCGTGGTCTTCCCAGTTGTCCAATCCAGTGAAGAACCAGATTGGTGATAACGAGTTCAAGGGAATGAGGAAGCTTGTTGTCATTGATGCCCAAATTCTTGAGATTCTTAAGAAGAACAGCTTTAAACTGGTTATAAATCTCCCAGTAGCTAGAAGAGCCTTGATTTCCCGAAGAGCCTCGACGTCGTGAAGCCATTATGGCATGAGGGAAAGAATAAAAATGAACATAAACAAAAAATAGAACAATTTTCAGATTATATGGGTAGCAAAACAAGCCAAAAATTATATATTTGAAATAGTTTGTTGAACAAAATTATAAAAACTATTACATAAATCAGAAAATTCATCTTTATGTGAAAGAATTTGATTTTGTCTAGATTTATCATCTAATTCATCTTTTTTACATTCATTGGTTATTTTTGTTTTGAGACGTGTTAGAAAATATTTGTTTTCTAATTTTGTTATTATATTATGACATGAAACACATAATGGAATTGTTTTTTCTTTGATTTCTTTATATATAAGTTCCATTGGATAACCACGACGAATCATGTTAGGTAAGGAATTTGTTTGTGAATCAAAATCTTGACATTTATCAAAAATATTTTTATGATCGAAATGTTGACCTATAGAACCACACATAATAAAACATTTATCGAGTTTTTCAGATATTTTCCATTGTTGAAAAAGATTCCATCTATTTTGAATTTCATTTGAAAATAATTTATAATGACATTCTAGACAATAAATATTATCCAACCATTTTTCAACTGATGATTTCCCATAATTTTTTTTCCCACAATTAAAACAAATAATCATTTCAGATTGGATTTCTTTTTTAATTTGTGGGTCAATATCCAATGAAATTTTACGATATATTTCTTTTTGAATCCTTTGTATAGATTGCCCAATTTCTAAATCATAGAGTTTTTTAGCTTCATGTTCTTGACAATTTAATTTTAACATGATTTCCGAGATGGGATTAAATTCTTTAGATTTTTCAATAATTTCCCGAACCATTTTTTCTCTATCTAGATTATATTGTTTAACATTTTGATGATAATTTACATTATTGTGTGTTTTTATTAAGTCTATTAATGTTTTCTTATTTCGTTTATTAATATTCCATTTTTTATATTGACAATATCCTAATAATATATCGATTGGTTCTTTCGATAATTCATATAAACTTTTTATTTGTTCAATTCTATCAATATCATTTTGTTGTATTGTTATAATTTTATTATTATTAATTATTTTTTTGTATCTAGTTATTTCCTTAATAATTAAACTTTTTGTTTGTTTGATATTATTAATTATTATATTATTATCTTGACACATTTTTTGAAGAACTTGTAAAGACATTTTTTGAAGTTGTCCAGATGTAATATTTTGTAAATTAGACATTATTTGTTTGCGATAATTTCATTTAATCATAATTTATCAATAAAAAAATCAATTTTATTTTTTCAATCAAACTTCAAAGTGTATTCAAAATAATTATTGCATTTAATAAAATCATAAATTTGTTCATCAGTGTATGAACTAGTAATAAATCCATTCAAAATATTGTCAAGTGGAATATAAACATATGAAAATGAATCTTCATTTTTGTTGGCAACCACCATACAATTCATGCGAATAATATTCAAATCAATATTGTATTTTTTAATCAATGATGAAAAGAATAGAAATCTTGCTTGATTTTTTGTAATTCGATATGGCAAAGATGAATCGTTTCTCGTCTTCAATTCAATTGTATAATGACAATTATTACATACAAAATCAACAAGTGGTGTTGAATCATTAAATCCGATCATCTGACCATTTTTACAATTAATACATTGAGAACCTTCGTATTTTTTTTCGGATTGAATTCCGATCGGGTCTACAGTTTCTTCGATAATATTTTTCTTTTGACCAATTCGATTACTATCTTTTTTTTGTCCAACCCTATGATTCCAAATCATATTTCCGATGATTTCAATTTCAGTATCATTGGCAATAATAAATGATTTTAGAAAAACACATTTGACTAGTGAATGTAGTAAATTATAAATTTGAACTGGTCGCTTTTCATATGTATTTATGTGAGACATCGAACTAATCCATGTTTGATTACCATTGAGTTTTTCAACAATACGGTTAAGTTCTAGGTCTATTTGTATATTCCAATTTTCAATAATTAACTTTAGCTTTAGATATTCATTTTGTCGTACATCTTCATCTGTTTTTTCATCTACATCATTATCTTGAAAGTTTCTTCGATTTGTAAGATATATTTGATGACGATTTGTATGTTGTTGACTTGTTCTAATCAAAGATCTCGTAAAACGATGTTGTTTAGAAGTCATTATAGCACATAAATATAAATGTAAATTTTTATAAATAACATATTAAATAACAAAATAAAATCAATTTTTATATTACATAATATTGTGAAATAACTAAAAAAAATTAGATATCTAAAGTGTATATAAAATATTCGTTTTGTCGAATTAAATCAACTAGTTGATCTGTTGTGTATTGATTTTTAATAAATCCATCCAAAATAATGTTAATTGGAATATAAATATATGAGTATGTATCTCTATTTTTTGTAGCAACTACCATACAATTAGTTCTAATAATATCCAAATCGATATTGTATTTTTTTAACAATGCGACAAACAATAAAAACAATGCTTGATTTCTTTTAATACGATATGGTAAAAACGGATTACTTCGTGATTTATATTCAATTATATAGTAGCATTTACTACATACGAAATCAACAAATGGTGTATAATCATCAACAAGCAACATATTTCCAGTTTTACAATTAATACATTGTGTTCCTTCAAATATTTTTTCAGAATCAAATCCGTGCTGACTTATTTTTTTTGTTTTTTTTTTAGAATCATTATTTTTTTTAATCACACTTTTAGATTCGTTGTCATTAGATTCGTCATCATTAGATTCATTGTCATTAGATTTGTCATAATTATATTTTTTACATCCTGCCCAGTGATCCCATGTCATATGTGTGAGATTGGTCATTTCACTACCTGTTAAATTTGTAAATGATTTTAAGAAAATAGCTCGAGTCAATAAAGTAATTAAATTTAGAATGTCAGTTGAACATTTTGTATACATATGTGCGTTAAGATACCATCGTGGATTACTTTTCAATTTTTCAACTAGATGATTTATTGTACCATCAAATGTCGCATTCCATCTTTCAATAATACCTTCTAGTTTGTCTTCTTTAATAATTTCATCTGTGAAGTTTGGACGCCGTCTATTGTATATTTCATGTCTTGTTTTTCGTTGGTGTCTCTGATTTGAAATGATTCTCTCATATCGACATAAATTCGATAAAGACATTTTACTATGAATTACACCTATGAATTACAATTATTCATAATATAATAATTTATAAATATTTTAATAAAATCAATTTTTTTACACATGTGTTTATACAAAATTACAAAAAAAATTAATCACAAAATCAAAACTCAAGGAAGAAGGATGAATCGTGTGCCAAGACAAAACGTGCCTTGATATTCATGTAATCCTTCGCAGTGAAACGCGAAATGATGTCATCCACAAAGGCTTGTCCCTTCAATGTGTACAATCCTGACATGTAGTCAAGGATATTGTAGATGTCAACGAACCAATACTTCATCTGTGAAGTTCCAGTCTTGTCAACATTCACAAAGAAGAAGCCTGTTGTTTGTAGAACTAGTCGATGATCAATGCCATTGCTTCGCATTAGAGATGCCAAAAGCAACAACATCAAAGAAGATGGGTGAATTGTGAAATCAGTCCTGTAATGTTCGGTTGAGCATGACTTCACCTCGTAAAGACATTCACAATCACATTCGATATCCATCAAGGGTGTGGAACATCCCATTGACTTCATCGAATTTCCACAGTTGGGACACCTGACATGCTTCTCAACAAAGTCCTCAGCCATTGTGCCAAGAGTTTCAGAAACTGGTTGAGTCTCAAGATCAGCCTCTAGACCAGTGAAATGAAGAATGGCATAGTCGACCACTCGATTCAGAACCTTTTGTGATGTAGAGAGTGATGGGAAAAACTGTAAAAACAGGTTGGTGAAAAATGGTGGCATCCAGTCTGTTGGTTCAATGAACATCTTTGTTCGTCCCATTTGACGAGGTGGTCGATTCTTCACCTTCTTTCCACATCGTGTTTGTTGTGGTCGCGTCCTGTTTGTTCCACCATGTTGTTGTTCTGGTTGTTGTGTCCCATTCATGCTATGTTGCTTCGAACGATTGCGACGACGTCCCATTCCAAAGAAAAGGGAGAAAGATATAAATATATAAATAAAATATAATAATTCAATTTTATAACTATATATTGAGACAAAATAGATAAAAAAAATCAATAAATGAAAAAATCAATAAAATTTAAGGATGTATATTTATTTATCCTCGTAGACGTAGAACAAGGTGAAGAGTGCTTTCTTTTTGAATATTATAGTCAGATAGAGTACGTCCATCTTCAAGTTGTTTTCCAGCAAAAATTAATCTTTGTTGGTCTGGAGGGATTCCTTCCTTATCTTGGATTTTAGCCTTGACATTCTCAATCGAATCACTAGGTTCAACTTCGAGAGTGATAGTTTTGCCAGTCAGAGTTTTAACGAAAATTTGCATCTTATATTGTCTTGATTCTTCTTAATTACTATTATACTTAAATATTATTTTTAAATTCAATTTTTTACGAATACCCCCTTAACCCAATTTTAATGAATTATTTTACTAAACAATCAATACAATATTTATTACCATAATGAACTAAGAAAATAGTTGATAATTCATTAATTCCACATTCTTCAATAGTTTGATTATCTTTTAATAAATTACTTTTGTAAATTAATCCATATGAATTTTTATCTGAACCAACTAGTGATTTCATATTAAGCAATTTTTTAAATTCTGATATTTGTAAATTTTTATTAACTCTCATTAGAGTTGTTGTTGTATCTTTAATAAATATCTGAATTTCCATTTTTGTAAAATTTTTATTATAAAATATGATTATAAATATACAAAATCAATTTTTTTTTGAATAATTAAAATATCTAAATAAAAAATCAATTACTAACATACTGTTGAACTATATTGTAAGCGATTCTGAATTATAATCATATCCTTTGTTTTATCCTTTGTTTTATCCTTTGTTTTATCCTTTGTTTTATCCTTTGTTTTATCCTTTGTTTTATCCTTTGTTTTATCTTTTATAAAACAATCAAAACATACGGTGGTGTCTGGAATTAGTAAATTAACATTACAATCTGGACAAATAGATTTAGAATCGATATGTTTTTTAATAAGAGATAATTGTGAATTAATTTTCTTAATAATTTTTTCACTAATAATCATACCTTCGTATGCTAATTTACTTAGTTTCATACATTGACTATCGGATAATTGTTTCTTATAATTCATTTCATAATTAGTTCCAATTCGTTTAAGACATGATTCAATGTGTAAATTTTGTTTTTCAATAAGTTTTTCAAGATATTCTTTTCGAGATGATAATTGTGAAAGTGTCATTTGATTAATTGGAATATCAGAATTCATTTTACAAATGAAAAGTTATTTTAATATTTATAATTTAAATAAATTCAATTTTATTGATATTAATCATAATATAAAATTGATTCTTTATTCTAGATATTCTAGATATTATTTAAATTAAAATGTCAATTACGAAAAAGGATGTATTAAATAAATATAATAATGAATTAAAAACTCTTGAAAATTATATATATATTAAACAAATTGAAAAACTGGATATTTCTAAAAAGAATGATGAATATAGAGATATTGATATAATTAAATTATTAGTTGCTAAAATTGATAATATTAAAAAAATGTATAAACAAAAAGGTGATGATACTGTTATGCTTAGAACACAAATTTATATTAGAGAGTTCTTTATTAATATGTTTTTAATTTTTGGAATTAAAATAAGTGAAGATAATAATATTGAAAGTATTATTTCTGATTTTTTAGATACAATTGATAATAAAGAACTTATTAAAAAATATCAAACTGAATATGTAGATATTATTCAACATAATGAAAATTCACAATCATTAAAATATATAGTATTTGAAACCTATTTGATTGATAAAGATTTATATAATAATGTCTTAGATGTCTTTTCAACATTAGAATTAGATGATTTTAAATATGATAATAAATCAATTGTTAAAAATTATTTACAACCAGAAGTGGATAATGATTTAATTAATATTCCAATTGGAACATTATTATTTATGAATGAGAGTAAAGGACTTGATTTTATTGGGTTTCAATTTTCAAAATCAATAAGAATTGGAATGAGATTAAGAGATAATAGGGTATTAGCATTGTCTAGAATTATATTAAAAAATAAATGGGATACGATTATAAAAAAATATCAAGAAAAATATGATTTAAAAGATTTTCCAGAATCATTATTGACATCAACTTATATAATTAGTAAATTTGAATCAATGACACAAAAAGAAGAAAATGAATTGTATAAAACAGAACCATTTAAAAATAAAATAGGTGGTCAAATTCCATTTTTCATGGAGGGGGAAATATGGCCATCTTGTAAAAATCAAAAATGTAAGCGTGTTATGTCATTTTATGGGCAATTTAGAGACCCAAGTAAAAAAATGGGTTCAATACGTATATTCTTTTGTCCGGACATGACAAATAAAATACATCCTGCTTTTAATAATGAATATTTGACAGATACTAAGATGGATTATGTTTCAATTGTTCAAATTGATACTTCAGTAATTCCAATAAAAATTAATCCTCCTCAAAATACTCGGTTAATAGATTGTTTTAAAATAACTGGTTGGGGTTTAACACATGAAATACAATGTCCATCAAATATTGTTCAAATTCTTATAGATGAATTCAAAAAAGAGCATAATTTATTATATAAATATGGAAATAAAGAATATACTGAGTATGAAACTCTTATTATAGATGATTTAGAAGAATTAGTATTCCATTATTTTGATAATTTAGATTATAATTTGAAAAATACTAAAAATCTTCAACCTTATATGGGAATTAAATTTCATGGAACACCATATTCAAATCAATATAATTTTCCAAATTTACAACTTGGTTTTACACAAAATAATAATGTTGATATATTTCCAAATCTAAATGGATGTGTTCAAATTTATAAATTTAATAACAATCTAGAATACTCATTTACAAAATATTCAGATTGAAAAAATTGATTTAGTTTATTATTATTATTATTATCAAATGGATGAAGAACCAATTTATGAAGATGAAATTTACGATATTGAATATGAAATGTTTCTTTTATCTCAAGAAATCCCAGAACTAGAAAAAAATATAATTCCCTGTTTAACCACAAATATATCTGAAAATGACGATGGAATGACAACAATTTTATTCTATTCTAGGTCATTAAATATTAAAAAATTGATTTAAAATCTAATAAAATATTAATTTTAACTTCTTTCCTTTCCAAACATGTCCGAGATTGACGCATTCGACTTTTACGAAACTGTCGTTGGTGCTTCTGAAGAAGAGAAACCCAACGAAGAGAAACTCACCAAAGAGAAACCCACCAAACCGGAACTGAGTCCCTACGACAATTTCCGTCAGAGGTGTGGCTGTAAGTTGGTTTTCTCCGATGAAACACGCCGCTACGTCATGGTGTTACCAAATGCGGTTCCCAAGCCGAAGGGTTTTCGTCTGGGATCCAAACTCTACCAGAAGAGGTGCGAGGAAGAGGCAAATATTACTTTCCCAACTCTACCAGAAAAGGTGCGAGGATAAGGCTAATTAAGCCTGTACCTCACTCTTCTGAGATTTTTATCTTTGACAAACAAGTTTTTTTTATCGAACTAGTATGAATAAAAAATTATTGAACCAACATGATAAAAAGATAATAAAAATAATTATTTTTTTTCTTACTTGTAAAATAAATAAATCTTTAGGAAAAAATATGTCTCAAGTTGTTGTTGATCCACGAGAACTCGTTCGTCGTGCTTTAAAATATATTGCCGAAGGTTTGATGGTTGCTATCGCTGCTCAAGTCTTACCCAAAAAGAAACTTGATTTAGAAGAAGTTGTTATGTTAGCATGTGTCGCCGCTGCCACATTCGCTCTCTTAGATATGTTTGGTGGTGATCAAGTCGCCATGGCTACACGTCAAGGTGTTGGTTTCGGTTTAGGTGCTAATTTAGTTGGATTTCCTGCTAAATAAATTTGATATTATAATGTAGATATATCAGTTTCAAATTCTTGTAAAATAGTATCTGATAAATTACTGATATGTGTATCAATTTCTTTTTTAATGTCAACTGACAATTTTTTAAATTTTGATTGAAAATCAAAATCTTTTACTAGTTTTTTGTGTTTTTTATGGTAATCTAGAAGTTCAATATTTTCTTTTTTAAGTTCTTTAATTCTTTCTTTTAATTCATATTCAGTTTTTCCAAGTGAATCTAATTGTTCAAGTTTGTCTTTTAATTGTTTTTCAACTTCAATAATGTTTTCCTGAAGTATTAATAGATTATTTTCAAATGTTTCATTTTGATTTAATTCCAAATTTATTTTTGTTTCATCTTTAATTTTAAGTGTTCCATTTTCAATTATTTCTAAATTTTCAGATGATTTCAATTCCATACAATTATTTTTAATATAATTTATTATTTTCAATTGATTGAGTTCTTTTTTATCATTATAAACTAGTAAATTTGATAATTGAAATAAATGTTTTAAAACAAAATTATCTTCATCAACTTCAGTTAAATAAATAACACGATAATAATATCTATTTTTTCCTTTGAAATATGGAATATTAGAACTATCCAAATCTGGATATGACATAATTAAATATTCCAAACAAAAATCTGATTCTACCGATGAATCTTCACGTGAATTAAAATAAAGATATTTACTAAAATCACTTTTTGATGTTAAATTTTCCCATGATGTCCTAGGATTTGCTCCTCCAAAAGCCGAATATATTTTTAAAAAAGCTGTACTTGTGAAAATTATATATAATCTATCATCAATTGTTAAAAAAAGATAATTCAGAGGGTCTTTACATGGTAATATAAAATCATGCGAGTTTCTTTTTATTTCTCCCGCTAAATAAATCTTTAATAATTGATTTTTACGTATTGATAAATTAACTAACATTTCTTTATTTATGTCTTTATTATTTTTGTCTTTATTCAATTCTTATATTTTAATTAAATTTAGATTGATGCGTTATTTACTTTTTATTTTTTTCACATTTTTGAATAAATTATTATTTTAATAAATGGAAGAAGCTAATCTAAATATTTTAACCGATACTAAAAAAGAATATAGTCAACAATTGATTAATATTTTACGTCCAAATTTATATAATGGGATACAACGAATTTATAAGGAAGCCAAAAATGATTGTCCGGAAACTGATCTAACAAAATCACCATTGGAAACATTCCAAGATTATTTAACACGTGTTCCTCAATGGAGTCAATCCATTATTGATGATGAATATGAACACATTCTTAATCGTTCTGGTTGTGATTATCTAGAAGAATTAATAACCGCTGTTTTCCTCAGTTATACTAGAATATTAACTGTTATTAACACAAACAAACGGAATAAAAAAATACCATTAAAAATACCAAAACCAAGTCATTTTATTCATAAATGTTATATTGATATTGCTAGGGAATTTTGGAAATTACCAATGTTATTTGATGATGCTTGTTCTCAATATCAAAGACAAAAAAATATGAGAGAAGCAGAATTAATAATCGCCGAATCAATTGAGGAAACAATACGAAAACAATTACCAGTAAAACATATTCTTCAAGAATATTTAGGTGAAGATATGAAAGATGAAGATTCGAATGAAAATATTACACAACCATTATCAAGTAATTATCAAGATTATTTACGTAAAATAGTAAAAAAAGAAGTTGAAAGTTATTCATCATTAAATAAAGAAATTACAGAAGATGATATAGATAATAAAATAATAGAATTAGCGAATAATATTACGGAAGAATTAAAAGAGAATATAGAAGCCAGTCTTTGGATGACAAGAAAAATGAATGAAGAAAAAATAGAAAAACCAATAGAAAAAATTAAAATAGAAAAAAAGACAGGGACAATTTTAATTGAAAGTAATACGAATAATAAATTTGAAAAATTTATACAAGGTATTCGTTTAAAACAATATATGAATGATTTAGTTGAATTATTAATTCAAGAAAATTCTCAAATTGCTAATAATAAACTTATTATTGAAGAAGTTGAACGCGGATTTAAATTAAATATTG